>Ga0065711_1002149_pt1 | contig 44602 bp, 29 predicted proteins | sample Hoacrofraction12_FD_59098 | JGI IMG/M metagenome (GOLD analysis project Ga0065711, IMG submission 59098) | Hoatzin crop microbial communities from Cojedes, Venezuela - Epithelial fraction 12 v2 (version 2) | ecosystem: Host-associated > Birds > Digestive system > Esophagus > Crop | place... | reverse complement strand
CAGCCGAACCCAGGCCCGGCGCGACGCCTGCGCAAGGCTGCGGGGCTGCGAGGGCGAAGGGCGGGCGGCCGGGCCCGGCTCCTCGGCCCGCTGGCAGAACGCGTTCGGCTGGTGTCTGAAAATGGAGCTCCTGAAGAGACTTTTTCCAAAACAAAGGACTTTCCCTAAATCCCCTCCTCCCGCTTCGTTACGGCCCGTAACGCTGGGAACGTTGAGAGCAAGTCACGAAACGGTGCCAGAGCTACGGGGGCAATTAATATTTCATATCGCTGGAAACGCGTTTCCTCAGGTTTGGAGCTAAAAATAATTCAGCGAAGACCAGGCGTTTCGTTCCACAAGACGGCATTTCTGTCGCCTAAACCACTTTCCTAGCGATTTTCGAAGCTTTCCGAGCGATCGCTCCCAAGAAACGCCCACACGAAACGATAACGGGGCACGGGGTGTGTGTGGGGAATCCTCCTGAACACAACTGCATTAACGCGATCTGACTTTTTTAAAAACTGCCAGGAGTTCAGCTCTGCCGTCACAACGCTTTCATCACAAAGTCAAAGAAGTTTTGGACTTCCCGAAGGCGTCGCTGCCCAGCCCCGCTGCGGCTCCTCGCGGAGCACGGGCTCTGGCTTCCAGGCAGGCAGAAGCCCTGGTAGCTTTCGGTGCAGTTAAGTGCTTTCTTGGGAGGCTGCGTATCTGAAAATAACCTGAAAATGCGTTTTAGAAAAAATAATAATTACATTGTAGCTTTTGAATATTCAAACACCTCACAGCATACTTAATTAATTCATTAATTATTCCCCAGAAATTTCAGGGGTAAATTGAAATAGCCTAGAGAGACTGAGACAAAGATTTCATGGAATAAATGATAGCTTTCCTCCTTCTCCCCTATGACTCTGGTAGCCCAGGGACAGAAGAGTTATAGCTGTAATTCCGTTTGAAACAAAGCTCATCATCTCTCCAACTCCTCACTTCATAAAAAACATGAAAAGGTTCTTCCTTCAATCAAGAATTATACGTATTTTCTTACTCGCCCATCCCACAGGACTGGGAGCTCTCTCTTCCTTTTTTTTTTTTTCTCCCACATTTTTAGTGTTCTCTTCACCCTCCTGCTGTCAGAGCATTTTGTAAATGCTGTACCAGGGAGTTCAAAGCGCTCACAGGAGGGTGAGGGACGCTCCTGTTCCTTACCAGCAAAAAAGCAGAATCCCAAATTCTCCCGACCCCTGAAAGCAGCAAAGCAATCCCGACGCGACGCCCCTGCATGGGGACGGGGGAAGTGGCAGCAAGCCGGCGCCTCTCCTCCCCATTAATCACGACGGCAGCTCTCCGTGGCAGCGCTCTCCAGTGCTTGCAGGGTTAAGCGAAACGATGCGAGATGGTATAGAGCCAGTTTGACCACAATCACATAGATCCCTTTGCCAGAACGTGGTTCTTAGATCTTGTGGGCTATTATTTAAAAACATCTTTTATTTATCTACCAATTCTAGAATGGTTACTGCTGGAAAGATGCTCTGGCCCTGCCCCAGATTATGAGATGCATCTCTCTCAGTACCCAAAGAAGTCATATAAGGCATAAATGATTGACTCTGTAACGAATCGCATTGCAGTTCCCTGTATTTTCAAAGGAGTTACCACAGTAAGTCTTCAGAAAAGTTTTTAATATTAAAAGTGGGGTATGCATAATGGGCGATATACTATTTTATGGCACTATAATATGCCAGCCAAAAAAGGACCTAATGAGTTTACAAGAAAAACCACTGTAACTGAAAACGCTCCAGTTTGATCGTTAATATTCTAGTAACGGCTGAAGACATCGGAATTTACTGCTTGTACACTGAGCTCAGTGCAAAGCAAAGGACAATTACAGAAAATCACTTGTACTCTAAGTTTCGTTTCTCCTACTTTGAGATTACAGAAAGAAAAAATAACCTTCCAGCATGTTTGAAAGTGTTGCAGCCACAGTCATCCCTTCTTTCTCCTAAAAGCTTCTGAACAGACTTAGCACTAAACCCTCCAAAAGCTGGGGTTTATTCTAATTCCAGTTCACATTCCTGCAACTGAGAAAGGGAAAGTCCAGTATTCCCCATCACACGAGCACCCAGCCCGCCTCTCTTGCCCCGAACGTGCCGCACGGCTCCAGTCGCCGGGTTAGGGCTGCTCTAGCCCCGCTCCCTGCAGTGGCAGCTTTCACGGGGTGCTGACGTTCTCACCTCCAGGTGAACGCCACCAGTGCCCGCAGCAATATCTTCTCTCTTCTATGGCACATTCTGCCTGCTCCTGTTCATTGCATCCTTCCCCTTATCTCACCTCCCCTCTTCCTTCCGTGCCTCCAGCCTACCAAGTAAAATAGGGCTTGACAACCACACAATAAATTTTTTAAAGTGTATGCTTTAGGGATATTTCTTCCTTCGAATATTTATTCCAGCTTTTACAAAGGAATTTATCCAATTATTAATTCAACGAGAAAAATGAAAGGAAAAAGTATGCAATCAGACAAGCCCAACTGCAAGCCACATATCCAGGTAACAGAGCTATTTTTAGTTATTTGGACATCAGTTTGAAAACATAAGGATAAAGTGAAAGAATACTAAAGATGAGAATTGGCCAGGACTTTCCGCTTCATCTGAAAACAACTATGTAATGCTAACAGTATGCCCTACCAGCGTGCATTCATCCGGTACAGATCCAAAATTGTATTTTATGCTGTGTCTCTGAATTCAAACCCCAGAGGGAAGGAGGCTGAAGTGATTACGAGTTACTTCTACATTCCTCAGTGCTTGACTACCCGAAGGCAGGAGCAGCATCCCAGGCGATTCAGACCGTTCTGCAAAATAAAACGGTCGCAGCCACGGACCCTACCAAAACCCTGCTCAGAATCCCCCGCCTGCAGCCTGGCCTTCAGACTGTGCCCTGCACCCGCACCTCGGCCATTTCTTTGTGCAAAGGTCTGCAGAACAGTTTGGGGAAAATCACCAGTAGCTACAGTCCCTGAATTCTGACCGTGCCGACTTCTCTCCCAGACCCAGCCTCCAGAACTGGGGCATTTTTCATACGTTTATGCAACTCCACATTTTTTACCAGATCTAAACGTGCTGATGAAGCATCAGGGACTTTGTCTTCACATGCGATACAGTCACAAGCTAAACCACTGCCTGCAGCCACAGGGGTTTACAGCTTTTCACTCTTTCAAGTATTAACTTTGCTCAATTTTCTGCTTAATTTTATCAGATTTTCAAGCGTGTTTAGAAAGATACCCGACTGCTCTGTTCGAGGGGGTGTCTGTGCTCCGCCTGTTGTCCATGAGCAAGGTCATTTTCCTCCCTTTCCTCTTAAGACTGCTCACTGCAATATTGTTTTCTTTTCCCTCGAAGGTTGCGAAAAGGCACGTCACGCATATTCATTTCCCTTGCAAAGTTACGGGCAGCAAAAATATACAATTTTTCATTTTTTTACCTATCCTCAATTTTATTCAAATACATTTTATTTGGAAAGCGGTGTCCATTTTGACATATATTATTAACAAACCAGCAATTGCTTACAATTTTTCACAGTTTCTAACAATACCAAACGTTTCTCAGAAATTGTCTGTGCTGTGATATCAGTCTTGATATACCACAAACTCAGGGTATACTATAACCCGATCTTGCTCTTTAGACAAGAGTTTTGCCAAACAATTAATGATTAGCCCAATGACGAGTGCTCCCAGCATTAACTTTTTCAAACTCTGTTTTTAGTATTCTAGTTGACGATATGCTTAACACAGTCCCTTGGAGTGAACCTCTTTTCCTTCTCTCTCCTACATTTACATTCAACCAGCTCTTCTCTACGGCACCGAAGGCTGGCTGTGCTTATGTTGCAATTTAAGCACATCATGTAACTACTGGGTCACCTGGCTGTGTAAAAGCTCATACAGACTTTCCGCTCCCGGGGCTGGCTTGAACCTTTATGGTTTCTGCTTAACGTTACGCTTTACAAAAAAATCCAAACAAGTGACATAACGTATATAAATACAACTTCGTACACATTTATCACCTCCAACATAAGCAGCAGATGATTTTTCTGAAAAAAAAGGAGGAAAAAAAAAATCAAACCTGTTCTATCACCTTTAGCCTCAGAACATTGATCAAATACACTTTTAAGTGAAGTCTTCTCTTAGCCCAAACAGCAACCCAAGTCTGCAGAGTCCTGCTAAGTTGTGAAGAATCACAAGCTAACGGAGCGACAGCAGCAAGCACTGCATCTCACACTGCTGTTAGCACAGGCTCTGGGGTGAAGGAATGGAGCTCTCCTTATGGGCGAGAAACAAATTTTAATTTCTGCCTTCAGATGTAATTCCCTAACACTTACTTTGTGTTTTACTGATTACTTAGTTTCAGAGAAGTTTGTGTTCCCTCAGCTAAATGATCCCTTGGAAAAAGAAAGCCCTATGCAGGGCAGTTTGAATTTGCAAGGCTGAACTGTGATTTACACATAAACAAAAATACTACATGTAATGATGGGTGTGTGGAGAACTCCCTTGGAACGAGCCTGCTCCTCCTTCAGACCCCTTACTAAGATACAGCCCCCGTGGCAGGGCATGCAATTTATGACAGCAAGGAGTAAGGGAAAGATAAAACTTCCACTTCAGCAGTCTTTCATTGTTACTGCTTGTAATAGTTTTAACAGAGCACATTGGGGGGAAAAAAAAAAATTTTCTCCTTTTTAGCTTCTCTGTTATTTTATGCTTTCTTAGACAGGGGGTCCTCTGTGCTAAAAAGCAGATCATACGCATTCTGTAGCACCAAACTTATGGCAAATCTGATCACAACAGAGACCCGTGAAGAGTCTCCAATAAAAACACACGCACACCCCCTTTTAGCCTGCAAGAGTCATTTAGTTTCTTGATGAGAAAATTCCCATTAAGCAGAAATGAATACCATTTATGGCTCAACCCTAGAAGGCTGCAGAGCCCCCACCACACAGAGCGCAAAGCTTTTGCACTATCCTACCCCGATTCTCAAACACGTATGTGCTGAGGAAGCGCAACGCCTGTCCCTGTTCTGTTCGCACAGGGTATAACCGAGACGCGACACGGTGCCTCCTGCCGTGGAAAGGCCGGACGGCGGGGCGAGCGCGGGTTCGGACGGCGTTTCAGCGGGGCGCGGGGCTGGCACTGCTGCACGCACAGCCTGCGCACGCAGATTTCACCTTGGAGTAAAGGGAGAAGAGGGAAGCAGCCGAGCTTCCCGGTACTCCCCTTTGGTGGGAAGCTCGCAGCAGTATTGCAAGCGATACACATCAGCTCTTAGAGGGAAACAGCCACTGAGCCCCGACTCGCCTCAGTTGTTGCCACATCAAGATAGCAAGTTTTCGGTTTAGAGGCAGAATTTTCTCTCCTCTGCTGACACAGGAGCTGTGCTCAACAGCAGCAACACTGAAAATGGGGCAAACCCAACTGCGGCATTGTGCAGTAATTGCACAGTAATAAAGACACAGCATAAAGTGAAACTCTGTTTAACCAGGTTATCCAGATACTGTCGGCTGGCATTCACTCTCAGTCTCCACATTTTAACTCTTACTTGAAAATTACAGTGAAGTTTTGTTTAAAAAAAAATTAAGTAGTGAACACCGTTCCTTTTGAAAAGAAAAATATTAAATTTTTAGTATTTTAATACTTAATACTTTTCTTTTAAAGCTTTAAACAGTATTATGAAGCTACTGTTTCTGCAAGGCAGCCCCGCTCCTCCAAGCACTTACACAACAGGGCTCCAATTTCACTTGAAGTGTTTGCAAGATTAAGACCCTAAAAGCCAAGGGTGCTAACACAATACACTTATTTTATAAAATGAGAGAGAAAAAAAGTCAGAAATACAGATGGAAAAAAGCTTCCTCAAAATACAGACCCAACCTCCCTTTACTTCAAAATAAATATATTCACATTATTTTTAAAGGTAAGTTGTGACAACCTTGTTGATCAGTGCAATTCATGTGGCAGCATTTACTTTTCTCTAGCTCTTTACTGCATACTGAAAATAAGGCAATTAAATGAGAAAATTAATTCCATTAATTAAAAATGTTCAGTCTCAAGCAAGACAGCACGATCTGAGTGAGAATTATAGCTGTATAAATGTACATAAACCAAAATGTTTTCCTTGACATGTACTTTCCTTTAGGAAGGATAAATTTTGCAGCACAAACCAATGATAATGCTATTTTAACAGTATCATAAAGCTGAAGAGAGATATGAAAAGGTCTGGTTTATCTTTTAAGGAGAAAACCCCTGATGTACATAGGAAAATTTACAAGTAAAATACCATCTTTCCCACAAATTCCTTACTGGTGAGCCCGAGTGAAAACTCTGGTCAAGCCAGGAAAGAAAATCATTACACTTAGCTGCATCTATAAAGCACCATAGCCGGAGTTTCAATACAGATCATTTTACAGTAAAATTAAAATAGAAGCCCTTTTTAATTATATAAAGTGTGCACATTATTACTGAGGAGAGGAATACATGCCTTCCTCAAGAACCATAAAATTGGCTGCTGGGAATTAGACTTCAGCTGCAATTATTATATGGTCCTATAAAGGATATTGAAAGTCTGATAAAATTGCACCCTTGTCATGTAACAGTGATGCTTAATGCTAAACAACCACTCTGCAGCATTCCAGTCATAGCCTTCTCAAAGCATCATGGCTCCCTTCTCGCACCGAAAAGAAAACATAGCAGGATTCTGGAGCTAAAAGTATACCTAAATATTTGAAATACCAAATGGACAGGTCAAAAGATATGTAAAAGCCACACAGAGGCAAAACACGTGATACACGCATACTGATGGTCTTTGATAAAGGCAAGCCCTCCTCTGATACACACCCAACGTAAAAGACTACATGTGATGAGCAGGAAATTAAAAAAAAATCTACACAATGAAAGAAGCCCCTAACTGCACACGCCTGTCTCAGCCCCACCACGTCGCGACGAACGCCAGTGCCATACATTCCTAACGGCTGTTTTCCTCTTTGTCGCAGTACACGTTGTAAACAGTGAGTATTTGTTACTCCTGCATACGACTACAGCAGACTGGTCGCGCCTGGGCCCAGGAACCGGGAATTTGCTTTTAGCAACATCAGTGCGCTCCTCGTGTGCCTCTCCGGCCGGCAGATCCAGCACGGGACTAAACCCTGTAGATATTGCTAATCCCACAGACTCCATCGCACTCGCAGCTTTGGCAGGCCAAAGTTTTTACACGTAGCAAGACTATCACAGAAATATTTCTCTGACACTTAACATAAGGCATGCGCAGGGGAAGGCTGGACAAGAGAGAGATTGGGGAGCGGGGAAGAACGGGTGTACCTTTGGCTCTTGCAAATGAAGGAAAGGAGAAAAGTCTGTCAGCACTTCTTTGCAGGCGAGAAGGTCCGTCACCATTTTGATCCCACAGGATGGGTTGGGTACATGTCCAACCTTCACCCTAAGTCTAACTCTGCTGTTCAAATCCCACCACCTGGGATAATGCCGGGCTTCAGAAAAAAGCCGCTACGCAAAAGCGTGAAAAGCATCCCACACAGCTCTTGTGCGACACGACGACTCAGTTGTGACAAAACCAGACCATTGGAAATCAAACCTGCTCGCCTCCCGATTACGGCAGGGAACGAGCACCCTGGGCTGCGTCAGTATGGAGATGGAGGGGCTACAGCTGCTCTCCTTGGAAGGACTTGCAGGCTGCAGGTGTGCTGGGTGCGTTTCACGGAGGGGTCTCCTTTACAACACAGAGCTGTGAGAGCCCATCCCATGCCCACGCTGCTCGCGCCAGTGTCAACTGCCCGCACCCTGCGGCAATGGTCAGGAGCCTCTCGGAGCTACCCACCTCTTCCCACGGCACGAACAGACGTGCAAAGGAAACTGTGCACCTATGGGAAGTTACTAAGACTACTAGCAGGAAATGAGTAAACAAAAACTCACAGACCATGGCTGATTAACCTAAGAAACAACATTTCTGAGGCAGCTGTGGTCTAGGATGCACATGGCAAGTCTCTGCATCTTTCCGCATACGCTGCACTTAACACAGCAGGAACTGGCCACTGGGCACTACTTGACAATAAATGTGAAAGCATAAAAACATATGTATGTTAGCTCTGACTGAGCATCTGAAAAACACTAACCTTTTAACCAATTAAGCTGTAAATAAAACGTTAAAACATTAATTTTTATATGCAGTGTGCATGAAATGCATTCCTTAAAAGGCAAAACAAGTAAGGACCAGGGTGCACTTTGCAATGAGGCCTTAAAAGTATTAATTACACCTCAAAACCTCTCTTGAGGTAAGTTTTTCTGAATATTCTATATAATGTCAACGTTTTATAAAAGTATAAAATACACACACACTGTCATACGCCAGCAGCTCGGTCAGGCCAAGATTTGGAAGTGTAGAGTTGGACTCCTAACTCCCTCTCATCTTTGGGTATAGTTGCAAAAAGAAAAACCTGTTCAGACAGTCTTTATCTACCATTGGGGAAGACAAAAAAATCAACTCCCAAAATGTAAAAAGAAATGAACTTGAAACTTTTGATGCCAAACAGAAAGGAAAACTGAAAACACATACAATAAAGGCCTTTGAGTAAAAATTATGCTCACAATTACACTGAATAGAATTCAAATTTAGTAGCAATTTACTTTTCAGTATGGCGTTTTTTTCTTTTTTTTGGAAGGTATGAAAAATCTTCTCTGTCCTTTAAAAGTACAAATATTGCTGCTTCTTGACAAAGCTTCAAGATATATCTTTTTTTGTTAAAAATGTCTGAACCCTCTAATAAATAAATTACTCAGAACCACGTGTTATTGCAATAATATAAAATGATTCACACAAACATTCAAATGTAAATGCAATGAACAGTTCTAAGAGAAGTCACGAAACGTGCCGTAGTTATAGTTCTTTCCATTAGAAACAACACCAGAGCATATCCGTTTCAGAATAAAACCACTGCTCGTGTTTGCCTTATTAAAGCTAGAAAAAATGCCCAGTAGCATTCATACAAACATAAAGCATCAGTTTTTCAGAATAAGGAAATATTTTGCTTACCTGGAACATCAATTAATCTCTTATAAACATTCAAGAAGGCTGCCTCTGCTTCTTTGCTTCTTTTACCCAATGCATCAATCTAAAAGGAGTGACGAGAAAAGGCTTTTAGGCTTGTTCCAATACAACTCTTACATTCAGAGCTATAAAAATAAATGAATGTATTTCATATAAAATGAGTTACTACACAAAAAGGGAACCCGAGTCTCCTGTGTACAGCTCCTACAGAAGCAGCCTTGTAAGAATATTTCTGGTACATTCATACTGAATAGAATTTAAAGTCGTGTTTCAGCACAATAGCGAGCATCAATATTGTAACGAACAATACCATCTACTGTGATTCTCCACTTTAAATCTTTATAAAAAGCATGGTGTTTGCCAGACAGGTTCTCTCCTCAACAACCGTTTTCCTTTACCGCTTATTAGGTTCGAACACGACAAATGGGAACCGCGTGCGCTCCCGACGTCACGCGCTGCCTTTGCTGTGGCAAAGAACACTTCTTGGGCACGGTGTGATACTGAACACTGAACAACTGCCAGTCTGCCACAGGCAAGCAAGCTCTCCAGTAAAGCTGAGGCATGGACACATCGAATTGATACTGTCCTGCACGCATGAGCGCGAGCCAGGCTCCTCTGAGTACCTTCCCTTTGTATTTTGTAGCGCACGCAATACTCATGTAAGAGCTGTCTGCCCAGGTGAGGCAAAACACCACCTCACACAAGCTGTTATCTTCCCCTAAAGCTGTGTTTTCATCTAAAACTTCATTTTACAGCGAAAGGCAGCTTTACAGCTCTGAGAATAAAATACTTACTCCACAGCAACACTTTCTGGTAAACATGTATTACCCTAATGTACTAGAAAACAGGATTTAGAATTATGTGGAGGCAAACATTTTAGCAGGGCCTGTTGCGATAGGACAAGGGGTAACGGTTTTGAACTAAAAGAGGGTAGATTTAGACTGGATATGAATTAGTTTTTGACAGTGAGGGTGGTGAGGCACTGGCCCAGGTTGCCCAGAGAGGTGGTCGATGCCCCATCCCTGGCAACATTCAAGGCCAGGCTGGAGCGACCTGATCCAGCTGGAGATATCCCTGCTCATGGCGGGGGGGGTGGACTAGATGGCCTTTAAAGGCCCCTTCCAACCCAAACCATTCTAGGATTCCACGATTACTAAATATTGACAAAACCCAGCCAAACCGACCCAAGACCAGGCCCACTGGATTAATGCTCCAAAGCAGAAAGTGACAGCAACAGGAAAGCCTGACACAGCTCTGCCGCAGCTTACCAAAATCAGGAAAATGAAAGTATGGGGATTATCATTCCCATATTTTAATAAAAGGCAAGGAAGGATCTGAAGGGCTACGGATACAAAGACCTGATATTTTCTTGTGTGTATTTGAAAAGCAGTTAATATTATGAAGCCATTTAAAGGTGTGTACGTCAACATGTACTAAAAAAGGAAGGTCCTGTCTGAAAAACGTCCTTGAATTCTTTCACTGCGTTATTGATTTGGTAGATAAGGCAGAAACAATGGGCAGAGTTTACAGTATCTGTGTGTCAGGAAAGTATCTGCTATTTCATGAGACGGGAGGGGATCTGCAGAATCAGGCGGCGCGCGACAGAGCCGCCCGGCTGCAGCGGCCGCGCTGGCAGGGGAAGCGGAGGGTGCCAGGGCAAGGAAGCGGCGCAGGGAGGAGGAGAGATAAGCAGGAGGGTGCTGCGGGGTCAGACTCGGTGCCACTTCTGTTTACCTCGTACGAAAATGACTTTGCGAAGGGAAGGATTTTTTCTGGGGGAGAAAAAAAAAACCAAACCTACAATGCAGAGGATTAAAATAATGGAGGGAGGGAGACGCAAAGTGCACAGAGCAGAGCCCAGGAACGCCACGTGACTTGTACAGATTAGTCTTATAGCCGGTAAGTGACTTGTAGGGATCACTGCAGAGAGGATTAAGGCCAGAAAACCAAAGGACAAGGACAACTGTAGAAATTACACAGAAGCACAATGCACAACGTACAAACCAAGAAAAGACTCGAGGGGAGGGGTCAAAGAGGAAAATCAGGACACCGAAAGCATCTGCACAGCGTTTGGCAGCAGCAGTGAAACCTTGAGAGATACGGCGAGGGGTTGTAAAGAGACACGTTGCTGTAACACAACACAAGCCTGTATTTAGAGCAACAAACCACATTCCTGTTCTGCTCACATCCCCCCAAAACTGGGATTACTTTATGATGTAGATTGGTGGAGGTGTAGCGCAACTGAAACCTGATCGGTTTGCAACTTATTCTTATCACTTTAAAAAAAAAAAAGGTGTTGGAAGGATGATAAAGGAGCAGCAGAGGCCAAAATGACGGAGGATGTGGAGAGCAGATATAAATTCTAAAAAAATGCTGGCCATACTCACCTTTTAGAGTTTACTAAGACAGGCTACGGAAAGGCACTGGAACCTCACAGGACATGTGACGTGCGGGGGAGCAAGGGATTGATGGTTGCGAATAACCCATTTATTAATTTGAATTCAAGCAATCACAGATGGACTGATGCTCATTAAGGAATGAGAACAGAAGTAATTCGGTTAGAACATTTTCACACAAAGAGTATTTGAAATTAGAATATGGAAAAAACTGCCAAAGGCAGAGAGGCACCGCGTAGTGTAAGTCAGTGCTTGGGAGTATCAGACGCTGCCTGTGAACGGGCGAGAAAGGAGGGGGCAGCCATCAGCAAGACTTTTGCAGTTGAGATATTTCATGGGTACATAAAGACAGACTTCGAAGGCCAAAGCACACCATATGTTAGACTTCTGGACTTTATCGTTCCCACATACAATTTTCTCTTGCTGCTGCTCAGCACAGTACAGCCAAATTTAAATTACTATTATTAAATACAATTAGCATTACAGAACTGACTCTGTACTGTATTTTGAAAAATTCATTTGCCCCTTTTACAAAAACCAAAGCATTTGAAATGCTTGCATTTCTGTGAAATAACAAGATGGATTTGTTTTCCTGTTACAGTTTTTTCACATTTTAATAAAGGGCATTTGTACTTATATTCTCCCTAAGCATTACAAAAGGTATGGTTTCTTCACTTCTCACCTGTTATACAGTGATTGAAATCTAACACAGAACTGAAACAACATCTTCCAAGGAGATCAGAGACTTTCTGAAGGAAGCAGTTTGTAAATCACAGGAACTTTCACACCTCCCCCCCTCCCCCCATTCAGAACCAGAATTCCAAACAATCCCAACAGGCAGAAAGATTGTTTTAGTTGCTAATTAAAAAAAATATATATTCAATCAATCTGTCTGGTTTAAAGTTCTACTAAAAATGAGCACTACAACTATTTTATATCTTAAAATAAAATTTAGAAAAAGCACCATGACAACTTTAACTGGAATGAAACAATAATTAAATAGGCCAACTTCTTCCAGCTATGTAAGGAAATAAGGAAATATGGGATGAAGAAGACATGAGAAACAGCAGAATGTAAATGAAGCTCAGAAACAGAGGAAACGGAGCACTGAAATGACGTGCAGTAAGTATTTGGAAGTTCACTCAAAATTTTTTCAAATCAAAGTAAAGTTGGTTCAGGAGCCAACAAGGATGAGCTGCAATCAGCTCACATTAAAACTGTTGAACTACATTATAAAACTCTCGCTGAACATTTTTATTTGAGTCTAAAAACTTCTGGGACCCCAAAAGGAGTCAACTTATAATTACACCAACGTAGTCTTGACATGAGCTTAGCTCCAAATCTTAATTTATCTAAACCAGGCCCCATTATGTCTTCTCTGACTACAGAGAAACAACAGTGACCTCTGTATTCCCCACCACCCCCATAAACATATGTTCACTTTTAAGTTTTGGCATACTATTTGTCTTGGTAATAGCACTGGCGCTATACTGAGATAACAGCGATGAGACACGAGGAATCCTCCCTCCCTAACACACTCTTCATCTTTCAAATATCACCGGAGCTGTATCGAGGGAGCCGCAGCGAGACCTCGGTGTGAGAGCAGTCCTCCCTTTATCCACCTTATTTTTCCAGATCAGGTGCTTTCATCAGTTGTTGCTAGGGGTACCAAGTTCATCCCGGAGGCTGAATGACACCCTTCCCCTCCATAATCATCTCTCTCCAACTTGCCCGTGAAGACCTCCTTGGTCTGCTCCCATTCTCCCTCGCCAGAATGACAGCTGGTTGCCCAACATTGCTGCCACGCTACGCCAGTAGTGCGGACAACATATTTTAGGAATGCTTGGTCACAGTCTAATATCTACTACATCTGGCTAAAATCAAAATGCCGTCAATGAAATCAGTGGATTTCTCTCCACATTTAGGTAAGCACCATAAATCTAGCCACCTACGTCAGGGAAGACACTGAATGTGATTTTATCTGAACACTGCCTCTTTCTTTTTCAGCTATGTCCAGTCAAGTTCAAAAACATAAAAGTCAGGTCTGTGGCTTTATCTTGGAATCTGTCACTCTTTATGCACTAAGAAATTTCAACATTAATTAAAGTCTGATGTCTGCTGCCCCACAAATCACCTGGACTCTTCATTCAGGTTTGCGGCAGTGGGACGCTCTGCTGTGCTGTGCTGTATCGGTACGGTCTCCTCGGCTGCAGTCAGGCAGCCAGCTGCACAACTGTATTTCTGAATTCAAAGATGAAACAGGAAGATACAGCTCTTTGCGAGGAAGCTGGGACTGCCAGATGCCGGCACATTCTGCATCGACACTTAAATTCTCTGAGCTTACAGATACCAGCACATTGACACGTTCATGGACCGTGAGGCCAGCACATGGCCACGATGTGCTGCTCCTGACGGCTCGACTTGGATCATTCAGCACTGCTCTGGTTTTCTTTTGTTTTGAGACAACTTGGCATCCCAAAGACAACTCCTTAGTGAAGGAACCACATTGCTTTCTGGGTCTGTACGGCATTACCGAAGTAGCGGTGATTTACTTGCAGCACAATTAACTGCATATGCTAACTATGAATTTTGTAGCCCTAACTCTTCTGTTTCTCCCCACTGTTCTTCAGTTGCAATTCTCGCTCTCATTAGCCACCTTAACATGAAAGATATGTCTTTTACTGCCCTGCACCCAATCTGGAACTAACTTATCAAGTAAAAATAAATGACTTGAAACAGAAGTTATTTTTCTATTCTGATTCTTAATAAATAAATGCCTTAATGAGACACCCATCCCCCTTCATTCGCACAGCTCTCTTACACATCTTTTGTCATATTGCTTTGCATCGCAAAGTTTTTCCATTTGTCTTCCATTACTTTGAGCTACCGAAATGCCACCAAGAATTGTAAGAAACATGTTAAAGGGAAAAGCATGATAACAACTCATTAACGCACCATTACTTAAGCCATACCATATCCTTTAATAGCTGCCTTGGAATCAAGCAGCGGTTATAGCAAGCGTTATTAACGCTGTGCAGTGGCATCGGTCTCCCTTTGAAGCCCCTGCCCTAGAGCTCAGCTGCTCGTTCACAGCAAACAGTACAGCAGCTGCTACGGTGGCACACCCCGACCGCTCTGCAACGCTCCCTGCCTGTGGGTTAGGAAGCGCAGCACAGGGTATGCGCACGGGTGGCTTGATTTCCCTTTCTTAACAGCAATAGATATCTCTATTAATAAATAAATTAATTAAAATATAACATTATACTTTTATAAATTAATAAAAATATATAGTTCATCAGTCCAGTTAATTTTTTTTACAGCTGACAGAAGAACAAGTAAAAATACTGGGCTTTTTTCTGTTTCCTGCAATTAAAAGATTTTTGAAGCAAAATTAAAAAGGAATGATTCCTGTGCAGCTGCTTAGAGCATATGGTGCATATTTTAGCTGTGCTATAAATTCTCTAACAAAAATAAGGACTTCACAGAGCGGATACAACACCAATCTGTTGAACAAAGCTGCCTGGGTGCAGTGCATAGGTACGCTACCAGGGAAAAGCTCGGGAAGAGCGTGCCTGCACCACCAACTTGTTGGTTTAACCTCAAGTTAAGAAGACAACTTTCAGAGGGACTCGAATCCTTCAACTTTTCAATTCTGCCTCCCCTCCACTGTGAAACAGCTGCAACCTTGAACCCTTGAAACCTTCTCTTCCTTTCATGCCCAGATAAATCCTGATTTTCCCAGACAAACAACACTGCCATCCCCTGAGGAAAGCTCAGCTCCCTCGTTCTCCCAGGACAGCTTCTTCTTGCTTTTCCAATCTTTGATCTTCCTTCCTAGTGCAAGAGCCCAGCCCAACATGTGCCTCAAGATACTGACAGCAGAATGACAGCTTTGTTTAAATAGCTTTTACTGTTTGCCACCCTGCCTTCAGATCACGGCGATGGTGGGTCTGCTACCACTGCCGAACCTCTCCTGCATCCTCTGACAACCCGTGCGTCTCCCTCCTCGCACCTCTCCGCATTTCCGAGCAGCGTTTCTCAGCTCCTGCTCTCACTCGACTGCTGATCCATGCGTCGGGCAGGCACCGAGCGGAGCAGCCCTGCTCCCTCCTCCTGCCTCAGGCCACGGCCTCCCGCTTCTCTTGCACCAGATCTAGCAATCGCACTGTTGCAGCATGATTCAGCCCACTGACTTGATGAAAAACTAAGCAAATAAGGAGTGGAAGAATTTATTTTCCATCATGCCGGCAAACTGAACTGACCTGTCCTGTGCATTGGCTAGGCTCAGCACGGGGGAGGTGGGCACCGAGGGCTGGGGCGAGGGCACTGGCCAGCGTCAGCCCTGCCCTGGCACGGACTGGGTATGGCATGGAACCAGAGCGCTGAGATGTGCACGGCAAAAGGACGGTCAAAGTCCCAAATGTTAGGAAAATGGAATATGAAGTATTATACCAGTCAGTCTTTACTTTGTTAATATCTATTAGTTCTCAACTGTAATGTAGTGAGCTGGTAGAATTTTACTCGACCCTTTGGTATTGTTCATGCTTAAGTACAACAAACTAAAGGACAGCCTGGCCCTGGAATTAAGGAATTTGGTTCGTGGAAGCTTAAAGCTGTCCATGAAGGACAAGGGATACTCCTGGAGAACCAAGATAACGCCAGCATCCTAGCCCCTCTAACACATTATTTAAACCCTCCCAGTGTTTTCTGGTGTCATAGATACATAACTCCAGCACGACTGACTCCAGGGACATCTGGATCCATCAACAAGCAGCAAGAATGCTGCAGAAATACAGCTGATTCGTAAAGTGTTACTCTGATTAGTAACCAGTAGTGTGGGTGCTAGCGATCAGTCGAATCGTTGCACCTGAATGTCTGAAGGGTGTCAGAACCCTGTGTGAAACCACGTTTGGGGTGCCCCAGTTCGGCTGGGGCACCTCATGCGCACGAATAAGTATTTACCCTTGTAATTCTATACTTTGCATCCCAGCCTCTCTCCTCTGTCGGCACGGGCTAGTTGCCAATTTTTGTAATGCAAGAGAGGTAAAACACACGGCAAAAAGTAAGAAAAAGACAACCTCCAAACAGGGAATGCGTGCGTCCCCCAAAAAATGAAATAACATCTTTCAAGAGCATAGATCAGTAAATTATTCGCTATGCCACTAACCAGGGAGACGTCAGATCTTGCCAGTTTTGATCCTCGAGGTTCTGCAAGAGCCCAAAGCGGGTTGGTCTCCGGGATGGAGAACACCTCCTGCTGCGGCCAGCCCAGCCACGCTTGGTGTGGCCAAGTGGGGCAGGAGAGGAAGGAGGCAAAGCGGGGCTCCTGGCAGGGCAGGGCAGAGCAGCCTGCGCTACGCAGCATCACCTCCAGCTTCCCAGTGGGAGAAGGAGCGACACAGTGAAGTGAGTGCGTGCTTTCACCTGCCTGTCAGCCTCTCCTCCTGCCTCCGTCAACAGTGACCTAGAACCCACAGCCACTTTTCTCCCTTCTGGATGATCCAAACTTTTGTTCATGTATTTAAAAAATTAGGGCAGAGGAATCCTTGCAAGAATGAGCTCATTAACTGCCTCTGTGCAAAATCCACCTGCACACAAATACCAAAATATAACCTTTTGCTAATATTTTACACTCTATTCGCTAATATATTACACTCTTCTCTATTACAACAAAGCAAGAACAGACACTGGCTTGTATAGAACCTCATGGTAATTTTGTAACAAATGAGGAATAATTCTGTATTTGGAGAAATAGGGATTGGTTTATAACGACACTCAGCAGAATACCGCACCCAGCACAGCCCTCCCAACCCCATTCCTTCCAGCACACTTCAAGCTCTCTCTTTTTTTTTTTTTTAAGGATGAGAAGATACTTCTGACACTGTGAACTGAAACAGTGCTGCCTGTCTGAATTTTGCATAAATAGTTTCCCACCACTGTTAGCATTTCACCCAAGCGCGTGGCAGCGGCATAGCGGGCCTTAATATAGACAGCCCACCAGCTGCCAACAGAAATTTCAGCACTTTGTCAATTATATAAAAATAAGCGGATTTGGGCTGATCCTCCCCCAGGTTAGCCTAGTAGTAACTGCTGTCTCAGTACAACTTGCCTGCATGCTGGATGGGATGGAGATGAACCCGTAAGAGCTTCAGCAAGGTGCATGGTGCCTACTGCATGCTTCTGGTGGGACATGTTAGGTCTGGGACCTTGCCCGTTACCCCAACAGCTGAGGTTTGTCCCAGGAAGGTAACAACATAGCAAGGCCAAAGAGGCACGCACAGGAGAGGCTCCAGGAAGACTGAGACTGTATTTGAGAGCTTCTCCCGTTCTGTCCATCGGTCTGGAGTTAAGCGTCTCTTCTCCCGGGGATGTTTTCGACCCATCACCCCACAGCCCAGTGTCGGCAGCAGACATCCTACGGGCTCATCAGGGAGGGCGCATCTGCCTTTGAGATGCTAGAAGTATATTTAAATCACCTTTCTTGGGAAAGATGTTGTTTAAACTGCAATCAAGCCCGTCAAAAATAAATAAGTAATCATTTACACACTTGTGTAAACAAAGGAATGAAAGGCTGCTGCGCTGCTGTTACCCCAAAAGCGCTCTGTGCCCCTCTCGCCCTTCCCCGCTAGCATCGGGAACAGAATCGAGACGAAGCACAACACCGTCCCCGCGCTCCTGTTATACAAAGGAAATTACCCACCACCCACTCCCCGCGGAGTGGATGTTAAAAGAAAACAATTACCCGCCAAAAATATTAGATTTACTCCATTTTGTTACACAGAGCAGTTTAATGGGACTTTCATCGAAAAGCAGGAAAGCTCTGGGCCTAAATCAGCACGACGTGAGCTTTGAATTTTGATGTATGCTGTTGACTTCCCCAACACAGAGCAATTTGTAATAGCTTTGCCACGCTGTTGTTTTCAAAGCTCCTGCTACATCACAAGCATTTATTTCTGACCACAAAATTACATTTATTCAACAGAAAGCAGCTCAGGGTCTTTAAGAGGTTAACTTCTGGAGCGCTTGGCTGCTCTCCAGCCTCTGTACTGGAGTCAGTGCTAACGCAACAGCACACAACAGCACCCAGGCTAGCCGTGATTAATAGAGTGCTGAATATGCTGCTTTCCACATACACACACTTTTCATTCCCTTGCTTCCATAGATCATGGACTTATCCTCAAAATATCTGACTGAAATTGAATTTGGCTTCTCTCTCAACCGTTCATTTCCTATGTTATGCAAGGTTATATCCTTTTCTGCATGAGCAGAACCAAACCAGCTGCAGCTTTTGAGAAGAAAATGTGTTTTCAATTATGAAGCTGGCCTGAATACTGAACCACAGTTCTGCTGCTACTCTAATTGAGTCATCATGGAGCGAACCTACAGGAAAGAAATTGTATTAATTAGGTTTGTAAATTTAACATAAGGAAATTAAAGGGGGTAGGAAAAAAAAAAAGATGACTATCATCTCAGGAATACTCCTTCGAAACGCAGAAGGAAAGTAGGTCTGAAGCTGTTTAGGCACACGCATTATTAGAGTACTCCTTCAAAGGCATGATTACTAGTTCCAGCACACCAAACTGATTTTTAGCTTCTGTTGTCTGCATGTGGAAAATTATTAAATTACTCTGCTGACCAAATTAATAGTTTAAAGAGCAATTCAGCTAAGTGGGGAGCCAGAGTAGTCTCATCAGAATGGCAATACCTTTAAAAGTACTTGCTCTGTGAGAAGAATACGAGAAATAGTTTTCACAGGAGCAAAGTCCAGTGCGTTGTTTTGGAGTATGTGCCTTAAAGGGTTCTCCAACCGAGGGATTACTGCATTACTGCTGGACAGTACTGTTATGCCACATGAAAAGAATGCTAATGACCTCAGGAAATCCTTTCCCAGCCTTAAAATATCTATTTGATGACTTCACAAATACAGATTCCAACATTAGATTTCCATACCACAACTTCAGTTCTGTAAATTAACATAGCCCAAGAACATAACTTCTTTGGGGTTTTTTTCATATACAAACATCTACGCACTGATGTAAACATGATAACGCACAACGACCTACTCAGTTTGAACACAGCTTATTTAGATGGTTGCTTGAAGGAGTGCCTTGCCAACTTGCACATGATACATGATCATTTTATGATTGAATGATAACGCTCTTTAGCCTTTTCTGATTCTGTCCTGTATTTAGCGCAGCATATGGTAAGCAAACTATTAATAGGTTGCATCCTCAGGCTAATGGTAAGAAAACAACAACAACAAAAAAAGACATTTAAGATAGAAACGACAGGAATTTTACACCTCTTAAATTAATGACTTCTGTCTTGTTCACATTAACCTATATACACCATCCAGACCTTAAATTTTCCATGAAAATTACCCACAAAAATCAAAAGAACAATACTACCAGCTTTGAATCAGACACAACATTCTGTTCATTTAATAAAAACCTGCATTTAAGTTCCCATTAAAATCCTAAATGAGGAAAAAGTACTATAATAAAATTGTACCACAGTGATGAATTAATGGGGTCTCACATTGATCTAGGAATGCATTTTAAAAATTGTAGTACGCTAAATTCCATTTCATAATGCTTTTACTTTAACTATCATCATAAAAAATCCAGTTACTTAAAGCACTGAGATCTATACAAAAAAAGTTATTTCCAACTACTAATGGAAACTGGATATTTGATAACTGGAGCAGTTTTCATCTGAATGAAGAAGATAAATATCCATGGAATACAGAATGTTCTGGTTTGGGTGGGGTTTATTTATAAATTCATATTATACAACTGGAAAATATGGGGAGGGGAAAGTATCAATATCCATGTTCAAACTGAAAAGAAAAATTGGCTGAAGTGACCCATGGATTTATTTTAAAAAGTGAACTAGCCACAGGTTTACAAGCAGATGTCCCATAAAGCGTGCTTGGGAGGATATTTAAATACGTGAGCTGAAGTTAACCTCTCTCCAAGTCACGTCAGGCTCGCTGAGGGTACAGTTCAAGGACAGTTTAAGTCAACCTAAGCTGGCACATTTGCACTCCTCCTGCCCTTGGCTTGGCTCTCCCGGCCTTTCCCCTGCCCAGCAGGAGCCTGCAGGGAGCTGCTTCAGCGAACCGACCTGGCAGAAAACTCGGCCAGCAAAAAAGGGGAAAAAAGAAAACTTTCTGCTCACGGCGGCATCACACTAGCAGAAGTGCTGAGGCAGGGCAGGAGGTAGAGAGCCAGTCCTCAGGTAGGCAGGAACACAGCAATATCCATGTGAGGCTACTTAAACACCTTTGCTCATTAGGGAGCTGTCTGTCCGTTCTGATCTTCTGGCCCTCCCTGGTGCCCAGAGCCCTGTGGAGCACAGTCATCTGACCCGGGATTTGCAAAAGCCTGCTTCCCTGCTGAGGTAGAATCGTAATTGAATATTGCTCGGACACGCAAAAAGCACCTACTTAGTTCTGTCATTAGGGATCAAGAAAAGGATGGGGCAATAGCAGTAGGAGACAGAAGTCACAGGCAAAAATGTGGCAGAGACTCTCCTGCATGGTAAATGGAGAAGCTGCATCATGCAAGACCGTTTTTTCCTAGTTTCCGTACGAGCAGCTAGTGAGGAGAAGGCAGTGCTCCAGAGTTTGGCAATGCCATCCGCAATCATAGAATCATAGGTTGGAAAAGACCTCTAAGATCATCGAGTCCAACCATCCGCCCAGCACCACCGCGCCTGCTAAACCACGTCCTGCAGTGCCACATCTACACGTTTGTTGAACACCTCCAGGGATGGGGACTCCACCACCTCCCTGGGCAGCCTGTTCCAGTGCCTGACCACTCTTTCAGTAAAGAAATTTTCCCTAACATCTAATCTAAACCTCCCCTGACACAACTTGAGGCCATTGCCTCTCACGCTATCGCAAGTTATCTGGGAGAAAAGACCAACACCTGCCTCTCTACAACCTCCTTTCAGGTAGGTGTAGAGTGCAATAAGGTCCCCCCTCAGCCTCCTCTCCTCCAGACTGAACAGCCCCAGCTCCCTCAGCCACTCCTCCTAACACTTGTTCTCCAGACCCCTCCCCAGCCTCGCTGCCCAGGGCACTCCTGCAGCATTCCCCACCTGCTGCCCGAGGACGCTCGCTCTCCAGCAGAAGGGACTCTGGAAAACATCCGTCTTCATCACTTCTCCACTTACCTCTGTTTTATTTACTTACTACTGTTGGTTTAAAAAAAAAAAAATCCTAGTCTGGGGCAGAAAACGGCAGTCTATGTAATAGAAGCAGGGGACCTTCTATGAGCAGATCACTCCCTATTCTTCCTTCCTTGTCCCTGCTCACGGCCCGAAGTATGTGTACTCTGTGACCAAACGGTCCCACTGCCACCTCCTCCCAGGACATTAGATATCACCTGCCAGGTCATGCTCACGCTAGCACAAAGCAATCCTGTGGGGCTCGTGGGGCGGGCGTCCTGCCCCAGCAATACTGTTCGCTGAGCCATCTCAGGGGAGAGTCAGTCGAGGCATCTCCAGTGGATAGGAAACAGAGCGAAGCCGACACGCTTAACACAATTTGTTCTCCAGCTACTTGGAGCATTCATCTCATGGTGTTTCAGAAAGTCAGCCTTAACAATAAACAGAGACCAAATCTATATACTGAACAATAAAATATAACTCAACAGAACGGGCTAATATTCTTGGTATTTGTCTCCTAAACAAGATACAGTAATTACATCTATAATCAAATAGCACAATTCACAGTTTAACGTTCTGCATTTATGTCGTCAATCATGAGTAGTTCAGGTTTTCTAGGTTTCTAAAACCCTGTCTAGATTAGGAAGACTGAAATCACCAGCTATGAGATTCAGCAGCACAATTTTTACCAACAAATTTTACTCTTGTAATTTGTGAGGTTGAATTTACACCAACATAAACTTCACTTGTACATTAATGAAGCAATGGTACAGACGAGGCGTGTGCATGAGCCGTACCAATGTAACAGTGAGCTGGCTCCAACAGGTGAGATCTAATAGGAGAATCTTCCTTCACTGCAGCCAAATTTGGATTTATGATTCTTACTTGATCTTCAGACATTCTCGTCATTACAGAACAGTGCTGAAAGCACACATACACTTTTCAGTTAGTGCATTGCAAGCTTGAAACTAAAGTGAAAAGGTTTTAAGAGCACTGCAATCCACTCGGAGCAATTTTAAAGTGTAAATTTCCATTGGCAAACGGACTCGCACAAGTCATTCTGTGTTCTCACAAATTACTACTAGATAGATCAAGGACAAAGTTGTCCTGTTTATTTATTTATTTCTAGCAATACTTGGGAAATTGGGTTGTAAAACAAAAAATAGCATACTGCTTTTAAGATGAGGAATTATTGCCTATTTGGGATACACATTACCAGAATGTACAAGTTATCAGAAATGCAACCCTCATTACAGTTGTGAACGTAATTCCCTATTCAGACTTCTGAAAACACGCTCCTGAATTTCTCTGTGCTCTGATGGGAACTTTAGCACTATAAAATCAGCCAACAGCTTACAGACTGAGAAAGTTAAGAGTGTTGCTGCTTTAACACCACTAATTTTAAGAGCAGAGCTCTACAAACGTGTAACAGTGTAAGCTAAAACCTGCATCTTCCACCTCAGGCAGGCACCGATCTTTATAAGGAGAAATACTCTGCAGACTTCATACATGGCATTTTCCTAGAAGCAGTACAGCAGCTCCCATCTGGCCTCCGCACTCACGTGAAGTGAGCGCTTCAGTGCTGCCCACAGCTAAAATGTAAAATTCTGTAATTAGCCCAGCTGCCTTTTCCTATAGAAATTCTTCAAAATAACAACAGTTGGCTTTTAAACTTGTGATCACTCTAATCATGTGTTTCTTAGTGGAGTGGTGTGAAGAGAAATTAAATTGAGAGCCAGCACCAGAGCTGTGACCGCTTTCTGTTGGTTTTCCAACAGACACCTGCCAGCTTAAGGTTTTCCATCCAGCCCGCTAGAATACAATGTTTTACAGCTGAAAAGGTTTACAGTGAAAACTATTTGTAGTATCTTCGTATTTTTGTATACGTATGTTACATCGCATTCATTACGCGTTCAAACCATCAAGGCACTGAGACACAGCGAGTTAGCCTGTGCCACCCGAGTCGCTGCAGCGGTGACCTTATGCTCAGGTGTGCTGAACGCAAAGTGATTGGACCAGTTCAGCTTGTCCAGCACAAGCCCAGCGTATCACACACAAACCCTGCACACAGCAATACGCGAAGGGCTGAACCCCTGCAACGCTCTCACCCGGCCACGCTGACAGACTGCCAGCACACCAGACTGATGTGAAGCAATATGGAAAGCACCATGAGAAGCACAAGCTCTTACCTCTCCCTGGAAACTCTTCAGTAATGGAGCTACCTGTTTGCGCAGGTCCTAGAAGACAGAAGCAAGATATTTCATCAGAAAAATCTGAAAGGACAAGTCATCGTCAAGTTTTTCCTAATACTATTTTCAGTTCTGAAATACTGCTTAAATCCTGATCATGTTTTATGGGCGCTTTGATTAAAATAAAAGTATACACAGAAATAATTTTCAACAAGTCTGCATTTCCAGTTTGACATATACCTGTATCTGCTGCAAACAGTATTGCTTAACAAACCTCCAGTGATGTTGGGTAAGCACTGAATGTCTTCAATCTCGTCATTCAGCCGAAACACTAATGCGATTAGAAGTAAATGCCTCTATCTACCTAAACAGCAGCTACACCTCTGAACTCACGCCAAAGAAATTCCCACAAAAGGAAGCTAGGCTTAAAGGAAGATGGCTTCGGATCATCACTTCAACTGAGAGCGTTGCCATTTCGTAGAAGATCTATTCTGTTTATTATTTTCTCAAGAGCGCTCTGACTGTAGCCATCAGAGAACTGGAGACAGTCACATCGAATAAGAGAGTATTATTTGTTGGTTTCTGTATAACTCAAAAATTCCTCTTCAGAATTACAACACACTTAGTGCTATAAAATTCATTATAATACTGCCCATAGAATCACCCTAAAATTTTACAGTACATTTTTACTTAGCAACCAAGATAATTTAGGACAACAGAGGTGTATCTATCGTGCATAAAATTCTCAGTGTTTCCACTTTTAAGCAGGTTTGGGTCTAATTCACTCACAAATTCTCAGAATTCCCATTATGTGCATGCCTGAAGAATAAAACCCTGTAACTCTGCAGAGGACACTGTATTATTCACGCACAGCCAAGATGCCAGACTCCTATTCCTGCTGTGGAATTCCACTGACGAGGCACAAGCGGCGACTTCACAGGACACCTACAGCCAGAAGTAAATCTGTACGAGGTATAAACCAGTAACATGATGCTACCTCATTTAGGAGGGCAGCACCGATGTGGGTTACCCAGCAAGGAGGTGGATTTCCCATCCTTGGAGATTGTGAAGGCACAGCTGACCAGACCTAGCGCGGGTGCTAAAGACCCAGTTTTAGGGCCAGGTGAGATTTAGTCGGTCTCTGGACGTCCCCTCCAACCCAGAGTGGTAGGATGCTCTGAGAATACTGCTCACAACTGGGACAGCCACAAACTGCTTCAGTAACAATGAAATCTTCCCAGCTTCACACAGGCCACAGTCCCCTAGCTACCCTGAACCTCATGCAAGAAGCCATAAAGAGGTCTTTGAAGTATTTTCTCCATGTAAAAAGGGTCTGCTGAAGCCCTGGGCCACTCGGAAAAGAAGGTGACCTTAGAAAGTTGGGAGATTTTCTTTTCCGATACATTTACTTTTACTTCTAGAGTCATACAACATATTAGACATTAAATCACTCACCAAAACACCCTCAGCCCTAGATTTAATCTGATTTTCCTGAAGGAAAAGTAGGCTTTTGAGAGAAGTGATTTTTGTCATTTAAATGACAAGTCATGCAGAGAGTTGGAGCATCAGTAGTTCTCCCACTCCCTGAGAAATGGCTTAGGGGGCCAAACGCAAATGAAGCTATCAAAGACAAATGATCAGCCAAATTTCACTCCTTACATGGCTACTGCACTAACATACAGCTAATCCCTATCAAGTTAAGGATAATGTTGCAGCTTTATCAGCTCCCTCTTCGGCACCAAACCAAACAACGCTTCTGTTCTTAAACCAAGTCAAGTCACCTAAATGTTTCCTGCTCTTTTCTGCGGTCTGTTTTAGGACAGAAGAAGGGTAGATACTGTCCTTGTATATCACAAACATCTACAAATGATGCCTCTACGAAAGCGAACTGGCAGGTTGAGCAGCTTTTCCCCACTTCCTGGCTACTCTGGGAGACCAGAGGGCTTTGCACGTTTTATAACCTGTTTGCTTTGTAACCTGATGATGATGACTTTGAAGGAAGTAACAATAACCATCAATGGCAAAATAAACGCTCGCATTCAGGCCAAGATCTGGCCTGCCAGGTTTTAATGCACAGTGAAATTACAAACAGAGACATCAGATTTACAATCAGGATACTGGCACCCTTTATAAAATCAGGAAAAATTATACCATCGAAGCAAAGCAACATTTCTCGAAATAAAAGTCTCAGCTGGTAGGAAATCACCAGCTTTAGGGCTCCTGTCCCTGGTCTTGCCTCTGAATTTACGGACTAGTTTGGCGCCAGCCAGCAAACCGATGTCAAAACTGAAAGCAGAAATACGGGCGATCTAATTCCAGACCAGCCCCAAGCCTCCCGCTCGCACGGCTCTCCGGAGCAGGGCATAACTCCGCTGCCTAAGCACACGGCACAAGCATCAGCAATCACCCTTGGTACCGGCGGGTGACCAAGCACCGCAACGGCCCTCGGTGGGGTAAAGCACAGCCAGCTCTGGAGGCAGGGGCACGTCAGCCCCGCTCCTCTCTGTGCGTGTGGCGAGCTCTAGCCAAGCGCCTGCCGTTGAACTGCGTCGTCGGACATGTACCAACTTCTGAAAGACAGGATTTGCAGCACTTTCTATGTCATGATATAAACTCTGTCAGCACTTTGCCTTTATATTCGTCTTTAATAATGAGAGATATTGGTGGTTTTTATAGCAGAGAGAAGATGGAGAGAAGCAGGGGGAAAAAAAAGACATAGAAAGGGCGTCCCAAAGCCAAGAAAACAGTTGGTCAAGCTGTCAAAAAGGGAGAAAAGCTTTCAAATACAAAATCTGATCACCACAAATCCTTCATTTAGCAAATTCAGCATGCTAAACACTCAGCAATCAAAACGTTACCAAGCAAAATTTGTGCCATAATGGGAAAACGTGTTGTGCTTGATTTAGACAGCAGCTTTTGTTGTTGGCAAAACCGATTTGAAAGCATTTCATGATAGAGGAGAACGCAGCTCAAAGTGATTCAGCCCCACTGGCGAGCAATCAGCTCTACCATAGTAATCAATCCAGGGCAATCCTGGGACATGCTGATCATCAGAGCACATGGTTTAACAGGGCAGAATGCTTTGACAGTTTGAATCTTCGCAATAACTTGAAATCTGTTGCAGCTGAACAACAGAGACAGAGCATCCCACTTCTGTATCTTCACAGAGCAAACAGCCTCAGCACAGCAACTGCAAGGAATTTGCTCCAGTATTTTAAACGCAACCAAATACGCCATGCAGGTAAGTGGGTAAATGGCACACTCCAGAACTAAAGGCATAAACACCTTCTGCACACCATTTCTTGTTTTCTCCTCTCCCTTTCTCCCCCCCTCGGAAAGAGTTTGTAGGCTGCTTCTAGAATTCCTCCCTTGGCTAAACAGCACCAAAACTTTCGACAGCTCACAACAAAAGGGAGGTACAAATAAACAGACAGAAGTCAGGAACACGTATGCCTCGAGTCACCAGCTAAAACTATGCTGGTGAGATTTATTTTTGGCAGTTTGGAAAAATTCCTCCTCAGACTTTGTCTCAAAATATTACACTAACCTCAAACAGAATTTTACCTCTTTGCACTAAACTGAACAGCAAGACAGACGTTCAGTTCAGACCCGGGGGAATCTGTAACGTTGGTTAGCAAGGACACTGTATGATTTATTATCTGTTTAAAGCGTAGTGGCCTTTACTGCCTGGGTTGGGATCAAAACAGGAAAAGCAACCGACTCCAGCACCCGCATACAGCTAGCAAATCATTGCCATCACGCAAAGCAGCTAAAAAGGGTACACGCAATTGAATGTTAAAACAAATGATAATTTATCAACACAAATGCATTGAAATATTCGAGTACTCCTATACAATCACATTATTAGCCTATTTTTCCATGCCATCTAAACATGCATGTTGTCTCTCTCCCCGAATGATTTATCAGGGTAAAGCAGCTTTCTGAAAAAGGCTCTATCACAAACTCGGTATCTGCAGTAGAGACGATGAATTAGGATGCTGTATCATTATCTGAATCACATCTGATAGCTGAAAGCTAATACACCATTTTGCCTTTACAAGAGTATAAACAACAAGTTTACATTTTGATCAAGTAGCTACACAATGAAATCTGAATCCAAGTCATTTTTAACTCCCTTTCCATTCTCATTAAAAATAACTCTATGGGAAATAAACCGAGAATAAATCTATGGTAAAAATCAGGGCAACAAATGCATCCTTCTGACAACTAAACTACATTATTTATCTATTGCTATCTTAATACACTGTGTACAGTACAAAGGACATATCAATGGTCAGGCTACCAACACCATATTTGTAATTTACTTGAGGTCTGAGGCTACACAGCACCGTCTGATCTCCTCGCAGCCTGCTCCATCTCATTTACCTCCAAAACGCTTATCTCTAAATGTCACAACAAGAGCCCCATGACCCTGGTTTGATAAACTCATCCAGCAAGGCTAAGCTTGACCTGTACACCTTTATCATCTACAGAAGCATTCTGCTCTTGTGAAAGAAAATAAAACCAACAAAATGGGCAACGTTCTTCCGTACACCTCCTGCACCCCATTTCCTACGATTTCTTCTATACCTCGTCTGCTTGGGAGAGGCAGTGGCTGGTGAATGTCACTACGCCTGGCAGAGAAACCCTAATGAGAAGCAGCCCACTTCTATCAGCGTCGGTGACGACATTAGTTCAGCTGTCACAACCTATTTTTGAGCTGCCTCATCACCAGCGAGATGCTCCGGCTTTCCTGCCATCTTACCCTTGCGCATTTCCTGCCTCGTTAGCCCACGCGTAATAACGAACCAACAGCTGGGCCCGCGCTCAAAACCAGCAGGGCTGAACATCGTCATTCCAGATACTTTCTTATGAGTATGTACAAAAAGGAGAAACAAACAAAAAAAGAAAAACCCAACCCAGAACAAACCCCAGTATACATTGACTGTGTGGGCGGGTATTTGTTAGGTCAATCCACATCTAAGGAAGCAATAGCCGGGCCTCAAGAGGAACCCTCGTGTCAAGAACTGGCGGCCAGGTTTGAGCCCCTCTTTCAAGAGGCAGCGTGCTGGCATGACGTATTTGTTTCTTGTGACTGGGAGGATGTTTTATCTCTGTACCCTCACCGGCAGGGCTCCATACACTTCGTCCCCGCAGCTATTATCTCGATAATGTTGCTGAGCTGCTCTTTCATATAAATATAGCTGAAAGGGGGAGAGGCACGAAGCAGCCAAGCATGCAGGATTTGGGAAGAATGCTGGCATCAACTTCCGAGGTGTGCTGGATTATTACATACTTCAAGGACGCAACCCGCCACTGTGAAACACAGAAATCAGCAAGTTGACTATAATTAGCAGTAAGTAGTTCTGCTGGTTAATTAGAGAGAGCCAACAAGCATGTATGCTTCACCCTGCTATGGGTAAACTAGTGAGCAAGTTGGGATCACTCAATCAGACGCTCACCTACCAATTTTAAATTTTTAAATTTAAATTGCACCTACAATTATTAAAAAATCCAGAACATGCAACTTTTCCACCAGAGATCCTGGGCACATGTGATTGGAAGTGTACTAAGGGAAACATTTAAGTCTTTATGTTTAATTAATTCCCACAAGCTCCACTTTGCTTTGCTCTAAAATATATGAAACTGAAATCCCAAACAGTTGCCCAAACAGGTATTACACAGTAGCTTAGATGACTTATTTAATTCCTAAAATATAAGGCAAATTAAATCAGATGAGCAAACAATTTATTGCTCAATTTACACTACAATTTAATGAGATATAAAACCTCTTATTGCTTAAGGCTGCTGAAGTATTTACTTGAAATCTGACTGTTAAAGAATGAATCATGATGTTATCAATTTTCTATGATATTTTTATTTTAATACACTAACATGCCAGTATTGTCTCTGTACAAAAAAAATCTTTTAAAGTTACATTTATAGATATGTTTCAACCTAGCACAATGCTGAATAAAAAATCTTGATTTACAGTAGCAAAATGTACAGCACAGTACTTTCTGAAGTATTTCAGCTCACAGATCTTGTGCAAATTCCATTAGCTTTAATTATTTATTAGCAGTAGATTTAGATTACTGTTCTTGACCTATTTTTCAGTGTATGGACCCACCCAGCAAGAAGTGAAAAAATATTCCATTTGTGAAAGGCTGATTTAGTGAGAGCAGACTTTAGCTTAAAGCAGAATATTAAGCAAAAACACATGCATTGTAATTCAGGGGGAGAAGCCTGCACTTCAGAAAGGTTACGAAGCAGGGCATAACCAGCCTACAGAATAAACAGTAGAAGACATTCCTTGAAAAGAGACAGAATTTTTGCTGTTTAACCACCTCAGACCATTTTGCAAAATTGCAGCCACATGAGAATCCCCGAGCCTCGGCAGCAGACATACCGAGAACTTTCAAGAGTTTCTTTGTGGAAATACCCTTGTTTCTACCAAACTCTGTAGACTGCGTGGGTCCTAATAAGCCAGCGGGAAAGGAGTCTGGAGGGAGCAAGCACTGGGGGGCTGGTCCTGTGGTCCCCTTCATGGCGAGAAGGCAAACCGCGCTCATCCCCGGCATGAGAAAAATGGAGCATCTGTGAAGGTGCCTACTTGCCACGTTGCCTTGGGTCTGGCCCTTTACTTTCAATAGAACTACTCACTTGTGTGAGCCTTAATGCAATCCTCTTAGAGCTTCTTCCAAGTTAAAATAAACAAAAAGCTAACAAGTTTACTCTGTGCCTATGCAGCAACGTATAAACAGACTGGTTACCTTCACAACTGTTTAAAAAATCTACTGCGTGAAAGAAGAACTATTGCGCCCACGTATACGTCTGTATCTGTGTATATAAACACACACATATACTATATATAATAGAAATAATTTTTTTAACTAACTTTACAAACTAATTTTGTGAACTATGCTTTCTAGAATCATGTTAAAACCTTGCCGTCATTTATAAAATAGCAAGTTAACATTGGCTAGAAAAGACACTGAACAGAAACAATTCAGAATTGAAAAATTAGAGTTGCTAGGAAACAAAAAAATTAATTCAAACAAAAGTGATTCAGGTGGAGCTTTGGAAGAAGCTAATTCTAAGGAAATAAAGCCTGGTCACTAAAATTCCAGTAGCGGGGAAAAGAAAAAGGATGACTTATTTAACAGCTCACCACTACACGCAGAAAACCAAGCATCACTTTTAACAAACCTATTAATTTAAAAGGCTACATACTGGCTAATGGCCCCGTGGAGATTTTTCCTCCTGCTAACAGTCTGTCCTGCTTTCTCGTTGAACCCTGCAGTCCCCGCTGAAGGCTGCAGGAGACACCAAACATGGCACAACAGACCTTTGTCATCGGAAAAACCACAGGTCTGTATCATCCCAGGTCAGCGGAGCTACTTATTTATGTAATGAAAAACCATTTGATCAGCCAAATAAATATTTCAGAATCTTTGAATCGTGCTGTTCTTGCCAGCGGGACAACCACGTCCCAGCGAAACCCAGAAATCGCCATTCTTAGGGCTTAGGCCAGTATCTCTGCATATAGAAAAGATAATTACTTGGTACCGAGCTTTGTTAAGCACCCGCAGATTTTATGAGATGAGTACACCTGCCCAGTAAAACGGAAAGCAAACCGACTGCTGAGCTGTGCATCCCAATAAAAAGCCTCACCTACATTTGCCAAATTTTAACCAGAACCGCTCTGTCCCTCCGAAAACTCCACGTCGTTCCGCAAGTTCTCTGCCCCTGCAATCGAGGTTTCCCATGAAAAAGACCCTTACCACTCCTCCCAGCTCACATCCTGCAGGATCTCCTTCTCCATCCACTACAGTGCTCTCATTTTCCACTTTGAAAGTCGATAGAGTTCACAATGCTTCCCTGATTATTCAGAATTACAGCCTGCGGAACAGAGGTTTCTCTTCGGTGTAAAATGGGGAACTTCTGAAAAAAGGTAATTGTTATGAGTCTTAAAAATTAACGTGTCTAATGAGAAGCTAATGACATGGGCCATGACTCTGCAGAAAATGCATCTAAGTACTGTGGTCCAATTAACAACACCAGTTCAAACAACAGACTAATGCTTCACATGGTGGATTTAAAAAGAAGAATATTTAATGTGAAACCATAATTGTGCCTGTTATTTTCCACATTCCCTCCACCACAAGCAGATGATGAAATCAGAAACTTGGGTGCCGTCTGGCAGCGCTGCGCTCATGAGACTTGGATTTCTCCTCAGTCTCAAGGAAAGATGGGTAGGACTACTCAGAAATCACTAATTTCAATGTTTTATTTAGGAAAAGTGAGAGTACTAAAAAACATTCATGCTTTGAAACCAGTTATTGGTCAAGTGGAAATATCTCCAAAACATAAGCATCTTGCTTTAAGGTCAGGTTAAGTTTCCAAGAAGAATAATTCTGTGTTAAATTTTATAATAAGGAACCAGGCTTCATCCTTACAGATCCTTACAGGCTATAGGTAAAATGGCGGGGGGCAGAGGGGTGCATTGCCGAGACATCAGATATTGCAAAATTGTTTTCCCTACTTATCTTTTAAACACAGGTTAAAAATCTAGCTGTGAACAGACCATGCATTAATCATACTGACATACCTGTATGTAAGAACACAGGTGTATTTACTGATTTATATCATTATAGTCAGCCGTTTTCTACGATTCCAACGCAAGAAAATCCAATACTAAGCAATTCTCTAATCATCTTTTTGTAAGATTTGCTCACTTAATCTTGATCCTGACCGTTCAGTTTTATTCAACGGCCAGTTGCTCCTACAGAAAACAAGTTGTTTCATGAGGGCCAGAGTGAAAAGCCTGCTCTCCTGCAAATCCACGTCCTACGTTTGCTAAAACTTTCGCGACCGTCATCTTTGCCATCTTTATGTTCTTCACCACCTCTCCCATGCAGGGAGTCCCTGGCGAGCAGCCTGCTGCGGCTCACGGTTACTGTGCCTTCAGCAGGCATCGCCCTTTAAATGCAGCTGAAGTGACAGCTTCGGATTCCTACAAAGATGACAAATTCGAAGAGGAAAAAAAAAAATTGACAACCTCAAAACCATCAGGATATAGACCCAAAGGGTTTACTACATCTGATTTAGCATATGTGGTAAAAACACCTCAAAATTAATCTGTCATCCTCTGACCTACATAAAAAAACACAGCGCAGATCTTTTCGTGTTGCTTCAGTAAGTGAAGCAGTTCAGAGAAAACAAACTTTTGCTGCCTTTACGCTTCCTGGCAAAACTCCTACCGAACACGCTCAGGCCTATAACGCGTGTGCTTCGGTAGCACACAGCAGATACAAATGAATCATCACGACGAAAGAAAGCAAAACCTCACTGCAGACTTACTCAATACATTTACTGTTTGTTAGCTGAACTTCAGAAATAAAAAACCCACATAAAGCGCTCCTGAGCGGCAGCATCTTCTCACAGCCGTCATACAGAGTCTCAGCTGGGACTAATTCCCAAACTCATGTGCTGATCTGTGAACTGTTCCAGTACGGGGCCAGGGGACAAAGAGATAAAAAGCCCAGGAAAAGAAACCCAGAGAACGGAGGATGAAAAAAGGAGAGACGGAAAGGCAGAGACGGAGCAAGCGCACAGCCTGTTGTTCCCGGGTACTTTTTTTCCCATCGTTAAAGGCACGTGAGCACAGCGCTGAATCACAATGAACGCAATCGGAGATTAAAACGAGACATACTTGTATAATAATAAATCAACAGGATTAATACAAGCTTATCTTCTGCTAACTTAGAAGAGGGAGGTGACAAATTGCACTTAAGGAAAACGTTTTACTGTTGCTAGCATAAGCTGAGTATCTATAGGAAATTGCTAAATTTAGAAAGCCAGCTTTTGATGATAGCAACGGAAATGAATTCAAGTTTTGTGTGTGTTTGGGTTGGTGTTTTTTTTTTTTTAAGAGCTCTAGAATGTCACTCATCTTCTTGAAACTCTTACCAAAAGTAGAGACTTCCCAGTGCACTGTCCTCCCTGCCCACTCCCTCCTCCTCTGCCCCTTCACAAGGCAGAACCACTCCTTTGGGCTCCAGCAGTTGGGGAACTTCAGGCAGTTTAACAAATTCCCTATCTCTTGGCTGGAGCTGTTTGGCCCTGACAGATGAATCAGAGCAGTCCATAAACGTCTGGAGGATTCGTGCAGACTTTTTCTTGTATGACTATATATGGCAACTACAGATCAAGTTATCTACAATCATTTTAACCTAGCCTGCAAACTTTTTACCTTCTTCCTATCTTGATGGCAAACTTCCTTGATGTGCAATACTGCTAAATTAGACATAAGCTGTCAACTACTTTCTTCAAAAGCACTTCCCCACTCTTTACAAGATAGTAAAAATACTTGAATTAAGATACACTTAACTAAAAATTAAATTTTGTTAACAACTTCTGCTTCTCAGGAGTACATTTCTATATATGAGGGGAATCGAAGGAGATGCTGTGAAGCTCACATTTTCATTTACACTATTCTACTGTTATCCAAGACCTGCACCTCGCTGGGCAGCAGATGTCTTCCATTACTGCTACCTGAAATATCAATTAATGCCAAGTGTCATGAGAAGTCTAGCACAAACTGGTAAAAGAAGTGAAATCTGCACTCACAAAAAAAAAAAAAGAGGGGAGGTCAAGACTCACTGACTGATGTACGCAGGGACTTACAAAGGAATGCCAAGAATGCCTGCAACACCCTTTAATCCAGAAGAATACTCTATTTAAAAACTCTGGCAATCACCATCTTTTATACATATGGTAACTTTTACAAGGTGCTTAACTACATCAAAGGCGATAATATGTGATACAATATTGAAGGTTTCTTCTAGCTGGATCAAAAAACTTCTCTGTACACCAAGTTCAAGTAACAACTTTAAGCTAAATACTCCTAACGCACCTCAAAATGGATATCAAGTGGCACTGAGGGCTCAGAATGGGTAAGGTTACAGCTCCTCAAACCCAGGAGTGAAACCTGGGTAAACAATCCTGAAAGGCTGAAAGTAAATACCGAGTTTTGTACGCGCAAGCGAATAACAGGGGAGCGTGACAGACAGAGGAGACGGCACCATCTCGAAAGCTCGAGTGAGGAGACACGTGAAGAAACACTTGTTCAGAAACATCTTTATTAAACAATTTTCTCTGAAGCCTGTTATAAGGAAAATACACAAGCACAAAAACATTTTCAGAAAAAAAAAAATTCACCACCAACCTCCAAAAAACCAAACCAACGGACAACACTGTCAAAGCGCAGCAGCACAGCACTAGGCGAGCAACCAAACAAGAGCCCTGACGGTGCTGGGGACATGTCCACAGTACCAGAGCTGGGGTCTGCAGCGCTCTGCTCTCCCAGGAGCTGTGTCAGGAAATAGCATCACGAATTACAGCCTGGCTTATAGGCACAGTTGTTCTTTACCGCACTTGCTTGAATTTCTCGAGATATATATATATATATAACTGTATTTGATTGCTAAGATTGTACAGCATTTAAAATCCAGAAGGCGCTTCCCAGGGGAAGACCTGGTCCTGAGGGAGAAGATGGCATCTTCCTGCCTCAGAGATTCCAGATGCTGTTACTGTTTCATTTCACTGTGCCTACTAATCTACCGAGTCCCTGACCTTCACGTCCAGAGTCACAGGAATGCAACAGTGATGAAAAAAAGAAAATAAAAATCTCCTAACCAACCCCAGACTTGAAACCCCTTGGCGTTTTAGCGGTGTGGTAGGCCCGCTGACAACCCCTGAGTGCCGACTGCCCACAGCGCTTCCACAGACCTGCTCACACGCTCCTACCGAGCCGTGCAGCTCCGTGATGCTCCTTGCACATTTTCATTCCCTTACTAATTTTTGCTGAAAGTTCTGTAATTCTCCTCTGTCTGGCTGACAACTGCCTGAAAAAACATGGGTAAGAAATAATCCTGACGAGTAGCCCCCTTCCGAAATACTATAAGGGTTTGCTTTTAAATATTACTTAAAGCAAAGATCCACAGCCAGCCTCTTCCCGTGCAAGATGCCTGCACCAGTTAATTGCCCTAACGACCCCAAGCTGCTCTGAACCCTCGGCAGATGATGAACACGGCCTGATGGCTACAAACCGCGGGCCCGAGCCACGGAGAACTGCGAGCTGCGTGCACAAGACGCGAGCACACTCACACGCCGTCCTGCGAAAGGGTCTCGGGGTACACAGAGACAACAAAAGCTAAAGAAAAAGCTACTGTTCGGAGGAGATTATATATCAGCCAGCTGCATATTAACACCATGCAGTTAAAACATGTTATTTTACATTTCTAAAGGAACGCTATTCGGAAATGCAATATTTGAATAAGACCTCTTAAGACTCAAAGCATATCAAGTTTTCCCAGCTGATTACAGCCTTCTAAAGTCTGACATTTCTGAACCAGCTAGGGCAAGGCACACACTGAAGATCATCCTTAGGAAAAAAAAAAAAAAGGCAAATTGGACAAGTGACATCGCGGACTCTCAGCATTAGCATTAATTAAGCAATTTACTTGACTTCACAACTTCTACTTACAGGATCCTGATCATCTATGCTTATAAAAAGATGTAATAGTTCATTTTTTAAATTGATTTTGAATTCTCGCCTTACTAAGACTCAAGAAAAATACATGGTTTGATACACTTTCTCTCATTTTAAAAAAGGATTTCCCATAACCTAACAGGGCTGTGGTTTTGTAGGATACCTGCTCTTCCTACCAGCAAACGAGGACAGACACTGGACAACCCACAGAAGGGGCTGGGGGTCACCAAGCCTTTTGCAAACCACTTGAAAAGATGGGAAAATTAAATTGACTCCACTTTAGATCTAGACCAGAGGAAGGTGATTTCAGCATCGCTCTCCGTCCCACACCGTCACCTCACCTCAGGTAAGCAGTCTGCTGCCGGCAGAGCTCGGAGCCTGCCCTGCTCCGACACCTTCTTCGTAACACGCATGTCTACGGCGTCTCCACCACATCACATGTCAGTAGACAGTGAGAAACAGGCAACTTTCAAATCAGAAAATGGTGCTATTTTATTCTAATGCTAGTAATACAGTGAAATTTCATCACTCTGGATGCATCTGCAAGTTAGAATAGTGAATCCCATCTCGGAAAAGAAATAAATATCTTTACACTATTACAACTGCACCCCTACTCTTGTGTATAGTAAAGTGGTAAACAACCAAAACCCCGCATCCCCTCCCACCGCTAACCGACATTTATTTCCACATGAGTCTGAAGTCTAAACCAGCCTTGGGCTTTTGTGATTTTCTGTAAGCCCAGCTGCCTCCTCCACCCCCCCAGAGCTCTCCCCCCTGCTCAGAAAGCCCCTCAGCACCGGCCACCTCCAGAAGCTTCTCTCTGCTTGGCAGTGCCGGGGTGAAGTTCCCACCTCGGTGCCTGGAACGGCTCGTGCAGCGTTCGAACGGTCCGTGGCGTCTGAGGACTGAGGTAATTCACTCCTGCCATGGATCCGCCAAAGCAGGCAAGGGCGTCTGATGCATTATTTCTGACGCTGCTGTCAAAGTTGTTACAAGAAAGGGGAAATGTTTCATCGCCATTATCAGATAATGGAAGGACAAACAACTGTCAGCTCCTACGGGAAGAACAAACTCCGTTCTGTTCCATGTGGTTTTTTAACTGTGCAGAACGCAGGGAAAGGACTGCATGACAAAAACTCCTTGACCAAGTTCTAGACGCACCAGAGGCGAGCAAGGCAGCTCCACAGAACAGCTCTCTGGATTGCAATCTGCTTTTTTTCCAGCCGTGTCAGACCTAGACCCCTAATTTTTATGGCTCTTCTTCCCTCTCCTCTGACCGGTGAGCTCCCAGTGCCGCGCAGCAGGCACGGCTCCCTGCCCGCAGCCGCCGGCCCGCCTGCCGACACGCTCCCTGCCAGCCTCCCCGCCAGAGCAGGGCTTTCTCAGGCAAGCCTGGCGACACCACACAGCCCTTCTGTTCCCTGTCCCCCCAACCCTGTCGTGCTGAGCACTCTCCTTGTGACCACAAGTTCATTTTCGGGAAAGCCAGCCGTCAGCGTGAGCCGACCAGCCCGGGTCATTCCCCCACAAACAACTTCTCCCGCATTTCCTCAAGGACTCTGCTCTCCGCCATTTTTCTGCCCAGTTTTTTTGTCGGGTCTAACTGACCCTCTGGAGCGTTACCCATTAAAAACCAGCACACTGAAGTGTGCGATAAGTTCATAAAACAAATATTTGCCAGATTGTCATACAGAAATACTTCAGTATCTTTTACTAGGTAAAATACAAAAACTTACGTTGCAACAGCACAAAACACTCCTGAAAATGTGAAAATTATTGCTCATTTTCATGTAAACTGGAGTATTAAAATATAAATTACAGTGTCTGCATGAACTTATAAGGAGAATTTCAGTTGATGCAAGTGGGAAGCTAGAACTATTCACAATTTTAGTTGAACCAGGTCTGTTAACTAATAGCTTTTTTGCCCCTTATCAGCTGCACAAACAACAATGGATTTTAAATCAACTAAATGACCTGTGAACTTCTCCTAAATGGGGGGCACATAATTTAAGACAGCCAAGAAAGTTTCACAGGAGTCAAGAGGGCTCCTCGCAAGGGGCACATGTGGAGAGAGTTAAACCTTCCAACCACTATTTTTTTTCCCCCTGCTCAAGTGTCAGCTGTGATAAGCCAAAATTAACAACCCTACACCGTACCACTTCAAATGAAGGGGAAAAAAATGTCTTCTTGCTATTCTAGGTATTTTAAGTTGCATATGAGCATGGTAGCTAAATATAGAGAGTGACAAGAGACAGCATTGTCCCTTTGCGCGCACTGAATATTATCTCAGAATTCCCATCTTCCTGGGCTGAGCCTCGGGTTGGGTTTTGTTTTGTTGTTGTTACTTTTCTTACTTAGCAAAGTGTGTATTAACCCCTACTTAGTTTTAGATGGATCAGTTTAACAAAACGTGTATTTAAAAAAAAAAGAAATCCTGATTCTACAAAAGCACCAGAAAGATTTCCAGTAGTTTTCCCAGCTCTGTGATACTGTCCCCAGTGCAGAGAGCAGATGCCTTCTGCTTTCTGAGTGGACTGTCAAGCTGGGTTTAAAATGAGGAGGGCATCAATATGAGTTTTTACAGCTTACTGAAACAGAAACCTAACTTAATGTTTTCAGATGTTCAAGTGTTCCTTTTTCCAGGAGTCCCGCACTTCACTTTCACGTTTCAATCAGAAGTGTAAGAAATAAAATCAACAATTATTATTTTCAAAAGACTTTCTAGGAACACAACTACATTATTTGAAATCCAGCAGACTCATATGAGCCTTTAATATTGAAAACAACCAGACTTGCAAATGACATGCTTTCTCCTGACTTCTGAAGTATTTCAATGCCGTCGAGTGAAGCATACATTTTTGCTTAATGTACCTAATGCACTTACAGCATTGATAACACTTCATTTTTAAGCTGGCTTCTATATAAACTTTAATTTTTAAAGCCATCTATAAATTATCAATGACATCTGTTCTAAAAAACATCAATTCCTATCCTTAGGTTGGCAGCATCCACCTATTTTTTGTAACATCCTCTTCATATTCAAGCAATTTTAAAGCCCTACTGACATACGGTTTTCAAGTGAGATGTTGCTTTTCTAGGATTTCATTATTTAGACAAGTCCCATTTAATGTAATGACAACAATAAGGACATACAACTATTTCTGGACTTTGTCCCATGGCTCTAACTACAAATGATGCAATGGTTAGCTGTCTGACAGGCCCAGATATCCCATAAATATCGTTGTGTACGGTACCCCTTCCAAGCCATGCAAACCGATAGCAGACGATGCCAAGAGTAAGCAGCAGCTGGGGATACCATCTTGCACAAGCCACTTCATCTTACGATCAATGAAGTCTCATGGCACTCATCATCACTAATACTTGCAACTCAGATACTCGTTTATTGTGACAATACACAAACACGGGCTGTCACCACATTCCCATTCCATCAACCAAAATCTGATTTTGGTTATTCTACGCTGTTTACCTGCTTTTACCACACAGTCACAATTTAGCATGTCATTCCTTAATTTCTTCAGCTGTTGTGGACTAATATTGTGGCTCATTAAAATGCAATCAGGATTGCTTTTTATGCCCTCACGACGTTACAGAATGAGGGATAAAAATAATTTTCAAAAGTCCAGAGTAATCTTCCAAACCTTGTACAGTACACAATATTTTCACTTTTTAAAGACTACACAGATTGGAAACATCTCATCTTTGCTTTCAGGTCTAATACACAGGGCTCTTTTTGCCTCTTTTCATTCTCTATCCAGTAAGTTACTGAGCTCACATCTACACAGAAGCATCCTCTAAATTCAAAGCTAGGTTTCAAGAAAGTTTAATCTTGAAGCAACAACTGCAATAAGTATATGAACATATCATAAACTGCCACCAAGTCTTCTTGCACCATTTGTCATACAGCAAGCAAAACTGACACTGCCTGCCTCGGATTCTGTAATTGTGGAGCACTGTCTACTGGATGCTGAAATCCTGCTTTCTGGTCATAGCAAACATAAATCAAAGAAAAAAAATCTGCTCTATTAAATCTGTTTGCTCTGGGAGAACAGGGATTTATCATCCTCTAAAATAAGTGGTCAACAAGATTCAGAAGTGCTTAGTACAGATGTTGATGAATCGGGATGCCACAGGTGACGCTGTAATTGTGTTTGAAAGGAATCCATGAACAGAAAGGTGAACGCTCTATTTATTTCAGTGTACAGACAGGCTGTGGATGAAAGGCCTCACAAACATAGCAGGATTTTCCCTCTGCATCCCCTCAGGAAGGATCCTTAACAGATTGTCCCAAGAGGCAAAACATGTAAGACAGCAGACAGAGCTGCTTTAATAAGTAAATCTAAAATGGATATTTCTTATATAGCCACGACAGAAGATATGGCTTCTAGTAGTTTTTCAACACCGCACAAACCTTGAGCAAGTGAAAAAAAATAAGCTGCAGCAGCCAGGAGCAACAGCAAGACTGGGTCAAGCCTTGGGGCCCTGCAGGGAATCCACGGACTCCAAAGAAAATCCACTGCCGAATGCCATTTAATGACTCAGGAATGGCTGGGCATAATCCTTGCCTCAAATCTCATGATGATTTCCAACCTAAAAAGGAGCTTGGTTTCTCACCCACAACAACAATTAGGTCCCAAAGGACAAAAAGAAGGCTTAAATAGCACAACCACGCAATTCATAAGAAATGAATACAGGTATATTGCAATGGCAGCTTTGGAAGTTATTAAATTAACCACAAACTAATCCCATTTTTCCTCTGTTTTTGAACAGAGGAATCGGATTCTGCTGTTTTACGTGTTTGAATTCTGTTCCAGCAACTTAAACATTCTGTGGAATCAACGTCCTTCCATAATGCAACAGTCGGTTCTAGCACAGTGCACAAAATACTCCCAAAATGATAAAAACGCCTATCGTCCATGGCTTTCCGCCAGCCTGAATCTGAACTTGGATGGTGAATCCGCATCTGGTTTCACTTTTCAATAACAAAACAAAAATCACAGGCATCATTCATTATCTCCGAGGTCCAACAAGAAGGCTTGTAAATACACTTTAAGAACTAATTAAATGCTTATTTAAAACTGAACTGAATGTAAATACTAAACTGAAAGTGAACTGATTAACTTGCAACGTTTTTGCCTGATTATCTTTCTGAAGAATGAGCTTTTGGCACTCCGGCCGTTTGCGCTGGAGGATCAATTTCCTGTTCGCATCGCGACTGCTACGGAAATCTGCCACACATTGGATTCAACTGATGGTTAAAGCGTCTGCTTAGCCTTGGACGCAGGACTAGACAGAGATAATGTTTTCGACTGGGTAAGACAATGTTTTGAATTTAGGGGCTAAACTGTATCAGTTTTGCCATGAGAGTACAGGCCAAAATTGAAGGATGCTCAAGGCAGTCTGGCCAAGCTGTGCAGAATCAGACCTCTCCCTTTCAACCCAGGACTTAGACGCTACAGAAACTCCTCGTATGAATTCCATAACGCCTCATTTGGGTTTAAATTTTCTTAACATGGCAACATACTCTTGTGAGATACACTCGTCTTCTGCATTTGATATAGCTAAGGAGGGAAATGAGATTCATCAGCTATAGCCTTCATTCAGTTCCAAAATATTATCCTAGTTGCTAAAAAAAGACATAATTTGCTCCCACTATTGTTCCTTTTGACTGTTCGTTATTACAGCCAGCCCTTCTTGTGTCTTTTGAGGTTAGGAACTCAGTTTTTTCAGTCATATAACAATTTTTATATATTGTTTATTTCTGTGCTTCTTTCACTCAAAGGTATAAAGCATATTCCTAAAGTTTATACACTTGTATGACAGTGAGACAACCAAAAATCCAGAGCAGATTCCAGCTCCCTCCGTGCTGGCCCCTGCCCCAGTGTGGACATGGGCTTCTATCAGACAGGATGGAAGAACACAGACAAATGCAGTCTGAGGGAGAGGCACTAAACTGAACGGCATTCAAAGCGAAAACGGGAGAGTCTGCTGCCTACAAGAGCCAGGAGACATTTGTACACAGCATACTTCACTAGGAACATCACAGGTTTAAAAAAGAAATACATATATATATAAAAAGAGAGTCCACTCTTTGCACTTCAATATATATCCAGTTTCAATCTATGACAGAAGCGGCAGCACAACCAAAATTAAAAGCATTCCTAACAGAGACTGTTGCTCTTTTATTGTGCTTGTTACAAGTCACATCAGTATAAATTTGTGAAGTCTTTTAACGCATTTTCATTTGGGCTTAATTAATTTTCATAGGAATTTGAGCTTAATTAATTTTCATAGAAGTTTGACAATTTCCTCATTTGTTGTTGAAATCACAACATGAGTTTTCCATATGCAAGGCAAATGTAATATCAGCTCACAAAGTCATTTTTGGACTTGTTTTTGTATTTCACAACCAAAATACTTCCAATGTAAACTGTTAACTGAAGCTCTGACAAGTTTTATTATAAATATTCCTAGCTTTCAAGAGAAATTTGAATATATTCACTTAGTCTATGTTCAAGACACAGTTTAGGTCTGACAGCTTCAGATTATGCCTCATTTATATGGAGCAGTGATCAAACTCGTTAATATGTGAAAGAACTAAAGGAGCCGAGGACTGTGAATCAAATAGCACGCGCAAAGTTGTCTGGTAACATGAATAGCTTATGAGGATTTACGTAAGGTGATAGTTTTCATGGTCCCTTGTGCCAAGGTTTCTAAAATAGATGAATAAACAGGGAGTAGCTCTGAGCAGCCCTTCTTACCAGGGGCTGAGGCCGTGTCATTAGCAGCCGCTGCAGAGCCAGCGAGGCGTACAGCGCTGACGTCGTCACCGGGTCCGCGACGCGCTCCATACGCAGAGCCCCACTGCATTCAGTCAAGGAGGAAGCCTTTAATCCGCCCATAATTCATCCCGTATGTTAAAAGCGATACGGCCCTTTCGACTCAGTCAAGGTGAGCGATTTGACAAGACAGGTAAGTTGGTTCAGAACTTTGCTCCTTTTGGGTTTCGTACTGCCAAACGTTGCTTGCAGTGGAAGCGCAAAGGCTCAATAATTTAAGAAGCATTCTTGCAGGGGAAAATCAAATCTCACTGTGAAGCAGAGTCTCCTTAAGATTCATTTAATCTTCTGATAACACAAGCTGTGCACACACAATCACTGAAGATGATAATCTCCTATATGTAACACTAAGACTGCTATTATTCCATTTATTAAAAAAATGCTGTAATAATGTTTTGTGCATACATATGCTACAGAGACAAGTGGATTACGAGATGAAAATTCTTACAACGTATGGCTGCCTAAGACCTCCAATTTACTGTGTATAAACGTGTGGCTTGGCATGTGTTGTTCAGTTTGCCCTGTATGAGAGCTCTGCCAACAGCAGCTTCTCCAGCCAGAGCCAGAGGCCCCCACACCTCAGACAGCTGGGGAAGGATAACCCGCAACTCAGACATGCTCACTTGTTACTCGTTGTGCTTTTTCCTAAGTAAGTAAATCATCAACAGATGTAACTATGAGGAAAAAAGGGAGTGCTGATTTCTTTGGCAGAAACTCTTATGTTTCTGAAATAAAAATAATCGGTTACTGCTGTCCAACACATGCCACAAATGACTTATCAAAATGACCAGATTTAATCTTCAAGAGAGATGGAGTAGTTTTGAATCAAAAACCAGAGGATTAAGAAATCTCTTATTGATATTCCCCATTCAGCCAGTTCTTAAGAGCTGGTATACCCATCACTGTTCAAGTCACAAGGAAGCACTAACTTAAAACGTTACCGTTCATCCAGAGACCTACAAAATGATTATGTGAATCAAAGAAAGTCACCGTTACTCAGAACAGTGTATTTCTGTTTGCAATCTTCTATTCACACGCACTGCTTGGGCAGCTGCCAGGAGAGAAGCCGGACCTACTGCACATGTGCTGCACACGCCGTTCGAGAGCACGCAGGGAGCACCACGTGTTAAAGACCCTCTCCGAGACTCCCGTTCATGCTAAAACTACTTCGCAGCACATACACCAGGCTTCCGTCAGGGCCCAAGCGCTGCAGGCTGCCGAGCTGATCCGCGCACGCGCGGTCAGGCTGTGCCTGGGATTTCCTGTCCAGCCCAGGGCACCGGGCAGCCAGCAGCCCTGGGCAGGGAGCCAGCCGGCTCCAACGCTGCCCGGACAAAATTCCCAGGCCTAAAGGAGGAACAACGAC
>Ga0065711_1001481_pt1 | contig 44611 bp, 24 predicted proteins | sample Hoacrofraction12_FD_59098 | JGI IMG/M metagenome (GOLD analysis project Ga0065711, IMG submission 59098) | Hoatzin crop microbial communities from Cojedes, Venezuela - Epithelial fraction 12 v2 (version 2) | ecosystem: Host-associated > Birds > Digestive system > Esophagus > Crop | place... | reverse complement strand
GAACATGAGGAAGAACTTCTTCCCTCTGAGGGTGACGGAGCACTGGAACAGGCTGCCCAGGGAGGTTGTGGAGTCTCCTTCTCTGGAGATATTTAAGACCCGCCTGGACAAGGTCCTGTGCAGCCTGCTCTAGGTGACCCTGCTTTGGCAGGGGGCGTTGGACTAGATGACCCACAGAAGTCCCTTCCAACCCCTACCATTCTGTGATTCTGTGATTCTGTGATTCTGTGATTCTGTGGTTTTAAGTTCGTGAAGGATAATAACTTGCACTGTTTATAATGTCAGCTTTCTTTGTAAATGTAGAGATTTTCATGGGATCTGAATTTAAAAGTCCAGTTTTTCTTAGTGTTTATAGATAGTAGATACAGTATAAAATTTTAATGTCAGTGTTCATTCTCTTAGATTATGTCAATAAATGTATATTCCTATAGGTGCGCTTGTAAATGTCAGTAAGATTTTGGTGCTGTAACTCAAGCACAAAGAGAACCCCTCCAGCCACCAGAAAAAGAACAGCAAAAGTTCTTGGTAGACCAGAACATGCATGTAATTTCACTTCTGTTTTTAAGTTATAGCTCACTTCTTTGAGATAACAGCAGGTTTTTAATCTTGGCATAAAAATTTCAGAGAGCGCAAGTGTTCTGCCCTGTCAAGTTTTGAAAGGGAAGAAGGACTCTTAAGGGGTGCAATCCTTAGCACACTGCTGACATTTGCATATTATTGGTATGTTTGTATCCTCAGACAACGGAATATTGTTTCTGGTATTTGAGAAGCAAACAGAAGTCACAACACCTATTCTCATTGCACAAGTAGAAATTAAGGAGCACACCGTGCTTCAAAGAGGGTATAATCTCAGCAGGCAGAAAAGTATAACTGCAAAGACGAAGTGATTTACATGGAATCATGTTCCCCCAAAGCTGAAGAAAAGAATATTGGTTTTCTTGATACCAGTGCTGAAGCACTTACTCATACACTCCCTTGTCTAGCATGGCACTGCTAGATGTTGTTAGTTGAAAGCTTGAACAAAAAAGCAAGTTACTTGTGATTGCTTTGGGTCAATAAAAACTTCTCTTTTCAAGCTTTCAAAGGTATATAAAATGAGGAGGTGCATATAAGCTGAGATAGGTGAAATACACTGACACTTGAATATGTGACATTCTTCTTACTGTGTTTGAAAATGAGAATGAAAATTTTACATGTTCTGGAGTACTCTAAATGCTGTAGAATTTATGAGGCTGACACACTGCTGACTGACAGGACATTTGTGTCTACTTAAAGCCATTTAAACACTGTAAAGTTTAATCAAATTATGGTCAACTTCTTTTCTAAAGAAGCGTACAGTAACTTTTAAAAGCAGGTATGGTTTGATATAATTTAGCATCTGTTGTTAAGTGCTCTTCCAGTCATGGTCTCCGTTTTTCCACAGTATCACTGCAAAGCTTGAAAGAGCCTTAGAAAAGGTGGCTCCTCTCCTGCGAGAAATTTTTGTTGATTTTGCCCCGTTCCTATCCCGAACATTGCTGGGCAGTCATGGACAAGAGCTGTTGATTGAAGGTACTGTTTCTGTTTTAAGATTATATTATTTTAGCTATTAGTCATTTGATGTGAACAGTTTTTCATTTTCACTGGACTTTATATAACTATTTTTGCTAAATAAATGAATCATTTATTAAAGTGTTGTGATTTCACTTCATTGCATTTGATTTCATTTAAAGAAACTGAAAGCAATAGCTTTTGTACTCCTTTTTTCTCTAAGTGAGATGCTGTGTAAAGACACGCCCTGTCATCTTTGAATGCAAAAACCTCTCGGTTTGCTTTTTCCTCCTCAGAGTAATTATTCAAGTGTTTCCGCGTGACTTTGAGAAACTAGTGAAAGATACAAAAAAAGTGTAATCAATTCCCATAGAAGAAAGTTAATTGAAGGCTGTGCTCCAACATTATTGATACATCTATCTATATTTGGTAGGGACACTGTATGCTCAGGTAGGTTGGTTGGAATCACACAGGCAGATAAAGAGTTGTCCCTAGAGGAGAATGAAAAGGGATGATCCCTGCAATAATATCCTTCAACAGTTTCAAGGATTTTTATGGGGTTTCATGTGATGTCTTTGCTTCTTTACAGTTACAAAATTTACCTCGTAAGTGAGGCAGTAAGTAATGCAGAAATTATGCAGAAAGTGCAAATGTGGCAAGCACATGCAGAAAGTGACGAATCAGTGTTCATGCAGTTAAAACATGGGGGAATTTGCATGAGCATGCACTGCTCCCACATCCTATATCCAGAGCAATATATTCAACCAAGTAAATTTTTTTCCTTCCAGAGCTGTTCTTACACACAAAATTGCTGTTTATTGAGAGGAAAAAGTCTCATTAAGGCAAAGCTTTTAATGTTCAAATTCCAAAACTCCTTCTGTTATACATGTGTTTTATGTAAATATTAGTACATAGTCTTTCTATGGTCTCAGTTATTACCCCGCACAATGTTGGCCCTCTTTTACTCTTAATTCTAGAAATGTTTGCAACTTTAACTGAAATCTTTTAAATAAACTTTTACTTTTTTTTATAATTATTGTTTAATAATATTAATGTTTAATAATACCAAGGAATGGTATAGTAGCTTAGTAATTCTACTATATATATATATTCTCTATAGTAGCTTAGTAATTAGGTATTTTATACTGTTTATTTTATACCTGTGAGTAAGTTGCAGTTCTCACTTAATGACACCTGAGATTCATGATCTGAGATGCTCATTGAGAACATTTAGATGACTGTAAGATATTTGATGGATTCTGAAGTCTCTTTTTTCAATGAAGTCAATTGTAAAATTTGTAGCAGTGTTATCTTTTTCCATTTGACAATTGATTAATTGCACTATAGTTTTCATATGATACAAGTAGAATTGTCTTGGTTTCACCTGAGCTCTTTTGTAAATTAAAAAAATTCTTCACCAGTGCCATTATGACTTTGTCTTTTGGTCAGATTTGTAGCTGTGGACAAGGCTACAACAGTACCCGTCATATGACAAAGACTGAAAAGCTAGAGGCCACCAGAACCTCAAAACTGCATGGCAGTATGTGTTTATCTGATTGCCTGTCTGGAGAGAGACGTGGTTTTGTTGGCTGTAGAATTCTTCCAACACCCGCTTGGACTGCTGTTCCAAATTTTGTCCCATCTGTGACTCAGCCCCCCAAGTCAGTCTCAGAAATCATTGTTTATGAACTAAACACGGAGTTCCAAGATAAGTGCTGTCCTTCCCATCACTTAAAATTATGTCTAACCTTCTCTTCAATTCCTCTCTCATTCCTGGTTTCTAAAAACCAGTCCTTTCTTCCCAAAATGTAGAAATAGCAATCTATACAGAAATAATCCAAACATACCTTAGATTTTTACACTGCAGGACTTGAATTTCTGTTTGCTACCTCTAAAACAGTTGGGCTTTTTTTCTTCTTAACAGAGAACTGAGAGAGCTGCTTTTGTAGTCATTGCATACTTCTCATCTGTTCTTTCTTCATTGCCTTTACAAGACCCTTGATCTCTACTAAGTTGAATTTTAGACTAGTGAAGTTGCCTTTAAAAGAGAATTCTAAATTCTCCCCTGGTCTGGTACCTGATTTATTTTGAGAAATTTCCTGTCATTGTTTACTGAAAGCCAGTGGTGGTCCTTGAAGTGCTTGAAAGTGCTCTCCGTGTAATGACTCTGCAAAACAGTGTTTTAGTGGTGTTATTCAAGATATGTGAGTACATAGAATTCCTGTGGGGCTTTGATCATTTAAATTTAATTTAGTACTGGCAAGCAGTAATTAGCTTGACAGTTTTATATGAAATAGTTTCATTTGTTGCTTTACGTGTGAAGGTTTTAGTTATAAGAATCAAAAAGGAGCAAATAAACTTTATTTAATCAAGTCTGAAGCAGTTGTCTGTATTTCAGATTGATCACCATAAAAGTATCTGTTGCATTCTATAAAGCATGTCCTTTTCTTTCTGATTATTCCAGCTTGAAACATTAAAATACCTTTCCTCTTCCTGCAGTCTTTCAAAACCTCCATATGGTACGAAGCCTTTCCCCTATCAGATTTTGCTAAAATCCAAATACCTTCAGGAATCCTTGATGGTGTGTGCTTTTTTTATGAAGCTCTCCCTAGTGCTCTTGTGCATGTGCATGTGTAAAAATTACTAAATCATTTCAGACTTGGTAAGAATACCCACAGTTTTGTAGCTGAGGTTTTGCATGATGAAGAGACAGCCCAAAAGAAAAAGGAACTGAAAAAAAATAATTTTAATACTTCTAAAACAGGTTAATTATGCAAACCTTCCAGAATATCTTATGCTTTGAGATAGGTGGTGTTAATATGTATTTGGAAGCGTGCATACAACTTACTTATGATTTCACCTTTTTATAGTAGTTGAGCTGTCTCGAACTTTTGGTGAAATATCTTGCAGATGTACTGTGCCACCTCATTTTCCTTTAGCTTGTAATATCAGTCTGTCCCATGGAAGACTGGCTGGTTTATTCTCTGAGGAAATTATACTTAATATCCTAGCAGTGGCTTCGTAACTTTTGAGTGGAGTTGAAATGAACGGGCTGCAGTGATCTGGTCAGTCTCAACCAAAAACTTGGATCACTCCTACTTGAAATTGTTAATTTTTTTTACTTGTTCATGTAAATTCCCAAATGTGACTGGTAGCAGAGGAAGCCTGTCAAGTAGTGATCTCACATTGCGGAATATATTTATTGGTAAAACTCTTCATCTGTTTACTTACTGAAATAGTATAATTTTTGCTCCTTTTTCCAAAATGGGTTCTTTCTTCAAAGATATCTTACACTCAACTAAATTTCAAATGTTTCATCAACTTCCCAGAATATTTTGTAAGTGAAAATTGCCCTCAATAATAGGTTAAAAAGGACTGATTTGGAATTCAATGCAAATAGTGTCAAACAGAGTATACCAAAACCAACCCAACACTACTGTGGTTCTTCAACTGAGGACCTTTCAAAGTCTCAGAGAACAGAAGTTGCAAAGGTTAAAATCGTCCATATAGAATCTAATTGGAAACAAACACGCAGTATGTGTAGGTCACGTATTTGAACTTAGCAGTACTCATGGTGGAGTTGCGTTTAACACTTGCACAGATATGTTTTCACTAACTTCCATATGGTCTGAAAATTCCCTCCATGTAAAGTGCATTACAACGTTCTAGTTTTTGTGAAAATGTTACAGGCAAGTGTAATCTGAGCTGTATCCAAAAGAAAAGTTATATCCTCTTTTTGTTAGACACAGATGGGTGAAAATATTTTCACTACAGCTATTCTTGGAGTGTCCTGAACTGTAACAATAGATCCAAGATTGAAACATAGTCACATACAATGCTTTCCCTTCTCTTTAGTGATACCAAACAAAAATTACCAATGCTTTTCATTTTCTGATGTCATTAGCTGGGTATAAGGTCAGCCAGGTAGCCCTTCTCCAAAAGACCTCTTATGAACTCTTCGGCGTGCATTTGGTATGTTCCTGATACATGCACAAGCCAAATCAGACGAAACAGAAAATGTTTTTGTGCTGATAGGAGCAGACTCTGTTTCTCCTCATTAACTCACCACATGGCCTCACGAAAATATTCAGTAGAAGTGGTGATGGACTAGCTTTGTGTGGTACCTGACAGGAGGCTTCTTGAAACAAGTGAAAAATTGCCCAAAACATTCCTTTGGAAACCACAGCTAGAACTTGGGTGCTAAATGACGCTACTTTAAAAGCTCTCAGGGACCGCAAGCGTGGCATCTACCAATACTAGCACAATTAGTTTCTGATTTCCTTGTATAACACTGAGTTTTGTACTAGGAAAAACAGAGCAACTGTTTTCCTGAGATAATATAGCAATCTGGAAATCCCTTCTACTTTCTAGGAAAAGAAAAATAAAAGTAATTTTTTGGTGCCATGGCCTTTGGCTTTCTCTTAGAAACTTTTTAGAACCTTTGTATTATTGTTGTGCTCAGGACCGCAGATGCTATAAAGCAGAGAGACTGCATACTCTTGCAGAACTTTATTTTCCCGTTCGTATTATTCTCTCATTCTTTTATCTCACTCTGCCACATGCAAAATACTTTTGTTTGTGTGTCTTGTCATGTTTTCTTTCAACTAATTAGACTTTTGGTAATTGCTTACCAGTCTATAGCACAGCATGCAGCCAACATTCTAAACAAAATAAATAAATGAATAAATATTAGCAAGTAAGAGATAAAGGAAATAAAAAAACCCAGAATTCTGACTTTAATGTTTGTATTAACTGGAATTAACAGCACATAAGTAAAACCTGAAGCTATTCATAGTGCTGAAATTTCTATAAGCCACTTTTTGATCCTACTTTGATATTTTTCTTAACTGTCTTTATTATGGTGCACAGTTGTTCCTGGCAAAGCTAACTGCTTAGACAGAGATACACAAAATGAGAAGCAAAGGCATTCCACTGGAGAGATATGTTGAATCATTTTGTGAAATAACCAAAACTCAAGAAAAAGCCACATTTCAACACAGCCAAATGCTGAGTCCAATCTCTAGGAGCAAAGAATATAGACTATACCTAGAGAGTAGGAGATTAGGGACGAAGCCACTCAAACAGTGTAGGGATTGTTATAATACTTAGCATACTCTGGGCTCTCTTAGCTCAGTGCTGAGGCAATGAAGACTTTTCCAATACGTGGATGCCTAGGTAGAAGGGGTGAGGAGGTGATTTCATTTCTGTGCACAACTTCAGTAAAACTCCTACCATCTGGTTCTATAGTCAGCATTTCAAGAATGATACGCACACACTTCAGAGGGAACAAAAGAGCCGGGCACAAGAGTGATTGATGGATGGGAGATAAACTCTGTGAAGTACAATGGAAGGAGCTTGATTTGTTCAATGTACCAAAGAGAAGAGATAAAAAAAAGTTAGATACTACAGGATGTCTTAGGCTTTCTAACAACAAAATGTCTAATGAGGGTAAATAACACTGAACAACTTTGCTGGGGCTTACCATCAAGTGTTGAGATCAGTGTTACTTGTAATCTTTATGCCTGTTTTAAGCATTCTTTTTAAATATAGTCTTAAATCTAGCCTCTCAGGAGGAAAAATGGCATGTATCTGCTGAATGGTTTGGGAGCTTCTTTGTGGCTTTGGAGCCTGTGAATTGCCATTTCCTCTGTGCCATACCCTGCAAGGAATGATAGTCTGCATTGACCTTAATTTACTCTAACATTGCCATCACTACATTTGTTCAACTGGTCATGGACAGATGTACTTCAGTGTCAGCTAGTCACCTGCAGGGATCAGCACAAAAAGTGTTTTTTCCTTGTTCTGCAGTTGAGTGCATGTCGACTGCAGATGCAGCTGAGAATATATCATCTTCCCCTGAGGCATCAAAGATGGTCAGTGTTCAAGTCACCATATGAAATAAGCCTTTCTTCTGATTTTTTATGTGTGTTTGTGTGTGTGTATATACATATATAAACTGATTTTTATTTTGTATTTTACAAATTCATTAATCATTATCTTGAGGCTCATTTTAGTATGAGACATTTCCTTCTTTCTCTGCATAATGAAGTTTGTCTATTCAGACAAGCCTCTTATAAGGCTCATGCCAGCTATAGTTTGGTCCCAGATTTCAGAAAGCCCTTGCAAGTGAATGAATGCGTAGCAGTACATATACTTTAATGTGATTTCTTGAGGGTATGAGACTTATGTGGTCACTCTGAGTGAGGAGGATCCCCTGATAACTTTTCAATGTGTTGGCCAGGTTCAAACAGTTTAGCAGAGGATGCTTAAAAGATGCTATTTTTACACAGTATTCACAAATATAGGCATCTGTTTAAAGAAAAGACACTCTATAATGTCTTGGCTGAGGCAGTAGTTACATGTACATTTCTTAATCAGCTTCAGTATTTGCTCTGCACTGTTATTTGGGGTATGTCATCATCACGTAATGAATAAATGGAAAACTTAAAAGTACCTCTAAAAAGTCTCATCTGGCTTATTTGCAGCTGAATAGTATACAGTGTTGGTACAACACTATGGATATTGCAACATAAGGAATAGGCACAAACTGAAGCATAGGAAGTTCCGTCTGAACATGAGGAAGAACTTCTTCACTTTGAGGGTGACGGAGCACTGGAACAGGCTGCCCAGAGAGGGTGTGGATTCTCCTTCTCTGCAGATATTCAAGATCCGCCTGGACAAAATCTTGTGCAGCCTGCTGTAGGTGACCCTGCTTCAGCAGGGGGGTTGGACTAGATGGCCCACAGAGGTCCTTTCCATCCCCTAACATCCTGTGATTCTGTGAAAGCAGGACTGAGAGAGCGATCAGTAGAGACTCAACTCCATTAGACATCAGACAATCCCTGTTAGAAGTCAAGGTGAATGTTAAAAATGTTTCTGCGGGGATGATGTTCTGCAGTGGTCAGGCTGGTGTCATTTGCAGTATGTGTCTCACTGGACATGATCACTCTGGTCAGTCAGGGTCAAGAATATTATGGATCATTTGGTTTGTACTGAGGCGGGAACTCTGAATTAGTTTTAAGGGCCGAGGAGTTCATAATATACTTCTTCTCTGATGTGCCACCTCCCAATCCTTTCTTTCCATGTGCCCTAGGTGTCTCAGTGTACGTTCGTCTATGTCTAGTAAGAGGTGGTGCTGCAGGCTTTGCACAGTGCAGTTAAAGCCAGTAAATTGCCTGACCCAATCCTCTGGAAGACAGATTTCCTTAATTTGTGGCAGTAGGATTTCTGTTCATAGATTTCTTTTTATCTTTCACTGTAAATGCTTGCTAAAAGATCCCAGCGAAATCGTACTACTGTCCTAAAACAAGCCCTGTTCAGATAATGAGGTAGGAACAATAATGAGTTACAGATAATGTTTTTCTTCAAGAAGTTTAAAAACATTCATTATCACTAACAATATATGGAATAACTTTATATTTTGTACAAGCTTTGAGTGTTTATTAGTACTGTGAAGAAGGTTTTTATGTATTTTTCTTTTTCACTGTATGAATTTCTGCAAGTAATTTGCAAGATTTGTTTTTTAACATGAAGAAAACAATAGGTAATTTTGAAACAGGGCACAAAAACCCTTGAAATCTTCCAATGGATATAATTTTAAATGATGATGATGATTGAAATCCTGCCTGCATATCTTGTAATCACTTCCTAAACAGGAAAAAAAAGTTCATTAATTTCAAACTGCTATTTATAGGCTTGTAAGAAATTTGTTCTAAGAAATTCTCTAGCTATGATGAGCTCTTAGTGTCTCACTGAAAGGCTCCACAGTGTGCTCATGTTTCTGCAAACATTTTGGGACTGAAAGTGTATATTACTGAAAAAAAATATCAGTGAGTCAGATTCACATGGAAACGGAAAATAACATCAGTTTTCTAGAAGGAACAAAGAAATTATGAAAGGTTAAATGGATATTCAGACCTCCCTATTTATTTACATGTACCCCAGCAGAATCAGGGCTCAAAGCTTTGCAACTGTTTTTCAGAATGTGCTACTAGCAACAAGACAAATCCCAATACTTGCATTCAGAAAAGCAACTGAAGAGCAGGTGCCACACTGGAAGTCTCTGTTATTTATCCGCAGTGAAATCTTCAAACTGTAATGACCCCCACACCAGTTACAGAACATTTTTCTTTCATATAACATTCCTTTATGATGCCTTTTAAGGGATACGGTTACGAACAACAGAAAGTGAAAAGGATGCACATTCATTCGATTTTGGAGATTTAACTCTTGAACTACTGAAGTTTCTGTGTGCAGAAGTATGTTCTGAACAGATGTTTAACATGGCAGGAAGCATTATAGATCAGAGATCCAGATAGCAACTAGGAAATGCATAGCATCTGGCACCTTTTTGAAAGTAAACCTGCCAATAATTAATTACGCATATATGCCCTCAGGAAAACAAAAGCTGGTAACAGTGTAAAGTAGTCAGGTTTGCTGAAAAGCTCTGGAAGTTATCCTTGAAAATACAGAAGCCACTAGATGTTTGAAGTTACTAAATTACTGTTGAAAGTGCTAATATAAAAATTATAGTATAGAAACCAAATGATACCAGTTGTTGTTCTTTTAACGCACATAAAGAAATGCACAAACTATTGGAGCCTTTAAGGAGTGAGGAGTTGTTTGTGGTCCTCAGGTTCCACTTACCTTCAGCAGTATTGGGCACTTTCTCACAAGTTTCTCCTTCAAGCTAGTAGTGTGTATTCCAGTTGCAAGCCATAAGGCCTAGGAAGGACAGGCCTTTTTGCCTTAAAACTCCAGAAGAATACCCTCCCTGATGACTTCATACTCCTTCTTTGTCCTGATACCATCCAGGTCAGATGTCCCTCTGTCTTCCTTCTTGTTCTAACTTTTAACTTTCATGGAAAATAATGTTCTTTTTTCACTTTTTTTTTTTTAGTAAGTTTGCCTCCTATTACAAAAAGAGTAACAAGAGATCTATTTAACGTTAATTCAAGGAAATAAGTTTTAAAAGATTCTTGAGAAAGTTCTTAACATGTACAGGCACTACTGTAACATAGCCTGTAGGTGGACTCATCATATCAGGTATACAGCAGTGCTGCATGGTAACATGGACTAAGATGTACAATTATTTTTTAGAATAGCCACCTTTTTCTCCACTTATTATTTTCTCCTCTACTGTCCAGGTCCAAAGAAAAACGAGGTGGTATGCCAAAAAGGTATTCAGTATCTACAGGATGTTCATGCTGTGACTGAAGCTCCCCACAGGGAGAGGTTCTCTGGTTCTTATTCCACTTAATTCATCATTCAGAACTCAGCAGGGGACTTTGCCTGATTTTGGACTTGAAACGGTTAGGCTGGTATTTGCCCCACCCTTTGTCCTCTAAAGGTTTAAAAATGGAATCAATCTACTTTATTATCTCAGCAGAATTTTCCAGAGAACTACCTAACTGATAAACTATAGGGTGCAAATAACATCTCTGTATCAGACTTTGCTCTGAAAGATGTATTTCTCATGAGGTGTAGTCTATTAAACCTTTTCCATGTAGCCTGAGCTCTGTGTCCAGGTTCTTTACAAAACTAATCTCATTAGGGTCACAATTTCTCCTTCTATATTCCTTAACTCTGTGTCTACTAATCACCTGCTCTCATGACCCAGACTGAAAACTTTCAATCAATGACCAAGTTTACTAAACTTCCTTACTTGTCCTGAGGATTTAAAGGCACTTCCACAGTTCATCTTATTATTGGATATGGATGTGCTTGTTTCCATGCCTTCAAGGCATAAACAAAGAATATTCCAGAAAAACTGGAATAAATTAACTTGAGAAACAGCTATACGTGAATCTTAAAGATATACCTATTTATAGAGCCCTTTGGTTTTGAGAGAAAAAAATGTCAACAATAGCGTAAATGTTAATGAACCGTCAATCTTAATTTACCTAGATGTTAACAGACTCCCTGCAGACCTGGGATTATTTTTAAAAGCTCTGAAAGAATACATCTCTACTGTGTTCAGTCTAACTTTATGTTAAAGTTTACCTCCCACCCAAAAAACAAACCTGCTAAACATATATTGTCTTATATCATGTCTTATTTTTGTCTATTGGTATGTGGAATTTTATGATCCAATCTTTTTGTACTAGTAGTGGTGTTGTCTGTGGAGATCTTCTTGCAATGGGAAAACCTCATGCTGAAAGAACTAGTCAGACAACAGAGACAGTTGTGATATGTCAAATTAAGACGGCAAAGTGATGTCAAAGCAGGTCTAGGGAGAGCTCATAACAATGTTACTGTCAAGTAAATAAAGAAAACTGAAACACAAGAAATACAAGTTATTTCGAGAGATCTATGACTGTGGTATGGTTCTGTGTTTTGAGAGGCACTGTTTTAGAATGATTACCATTTGTCAGTAGGGCTTCAGGACAGGAGCAAGATCTGATGGCTGCCAACTAAGGCCATCAAAGTTCAGCGTCGAAGTGGAAATTCATTTTTTTTCCTTGTTATAAAATTCTCAGAAAACAATTACCATCTAAATAAAGTATTAGTTCACCAGCAGTTTGCTCGACTAGGTACAAAAATTAGCTGTGAGTTATGCTACGCAGGAGATCACACCTAGTTAAAATAATGGTCATCTTGGCCTTAGAATTTTAGGAAGCTGCAGGAGTTCTGTGAGGTTTTGTTATATTTCCTATTTGTAGCTTCACTGGTTCACTCACTGATCTCTCAGTATGGCCCCACAGTTGCCAAAGGGAAGAAATACGAGGAAGGAGGACCAGTAAAGAGTAAGTGGTTTTAATGCTCTGCACCTTATCCTTTGCTCGCCTTCCTTTTTTGTCATTCACCATATGCACGTTTCAGTTGTGTCATGCCATGGTGCTAATATTCCCTCTAATAATAGGAAAGAATGTAATAAAGAACTAGAAGGAAGTAGTAGAAAGAAGGAAACAAAAGGCAGTTCCTGTGTTTAAAAAAGGAGGAGAGAAACAAAAAAGAATAAACAAGCACAGAAAATAAGACGTCAAATAGGAGTAAGTTATAGACTGAAGCGAAGGAAAAGTTGATAAATCTCAGGAAAAAATTAAACCTCATACCTAAGGAAAAAATAAGATTGAGTAATGCATTTTCAGGGGAAGCATGATATTCTAGAGGCTGTCATTTGGGATCGTAATTATGATCCATCTTGTCCAGGATGTCACTTTTGACAGCTTTAGAGAGTATTGGAAAAGGTTCTTGAGATTAAGAGAAAGCATCATAGGTGTAGTGAAGGTATAAAGTACAAACAATTGCTTGTGAGTGAAATTAATGTTCTGATTTCTGCTTGGATACTTCTTTTAAAATAATACACTGTTGAGGTAATTCTTCTGAAATGTATTTCCTGTGACACAAGTTTGAGACCAGGTGAAGGACTGAGAAAAAAGAGGGATAGATGTATCTTCATTCAAATAAGAAAATGTGAGGAATCAGTAGAATGTAAAATCTCAGAACAGTTGTTTTTTCCCAGCTGTATTGCATATATGGCAACTTCTTTGGTATCAGTAGTTTTCATTTAGTAATTTTTGTACAAATTTAATCACAAAAATAGCCACTTGATCTGGAAAGGAATGGCATCTTGAGAAAAATACCACATGACAAATCTTGAAAAATCTTATAATTTGCACATTGTAAATGAATTTGTAAAAGGCTTTTTGCATAATTTTTTTCTTTCTCCACCCATTTAAATAAAATATCCAGGGCAGCAGCTGTAGCAGAAATTTATCCACAGCTTTGAGCCACTAATATCATACGATAAAGGGGGAAATCAGAAGACTTTTAGGATCATATTTTAATTTTCACAGTAGATTGTTGGGTGTTTGGAAAAAAAAAATGGAACTGTTTTCATAGAGATTCTTTCTATATAAATAAGAGGTTTGGATTTTACAAGGGCAAGTAGTGATAGGGCGAGAGGTAATGGTTTTAAACTGAAGGACAGTAGATGTAGATTAGGTATAAGAAAGAAGGTGTTTACCCTGAGGGTTGTGAGGCACTGGCACACGTTGGCCAGAGAAGTTGTGGATCCCCCCTCCCTGGCAGTGTTTAAGGCCAGGCTGGATGGGGCTCTGAGCAGCCTGGTCTGGTGGAAGGTGTCCCTGCCCATGTCATGGGGGCTGGAATTAGACCCAAACCATTCTATGCTTCTGTGATTTTCCAGAACCTCTTTGTAAGTGTAGTTTACTTTGTAGTTCTTCCAGGCTTCCACCAAAATAAAATGTTTATGAGTTACTCAAGTCTACCTGAAACTGAAGTAGACTTTAGCAGAAAAGCAATATTTAAATTTTATAGACATTTGCAAGATCAGAGGTGTTTTAATTTGATCAGCTGCAGTACAGTGTGATCCTTGGTTTACTTATTTTGACCCATTGTCTAGAAGGGGATTTTAGATGAGAAGGAAACACATTCCATTTCCAAATTAAATTCCAGTGTATAATAAGATTTATAGTTTAAAAAAAAAAATTCTGCTTCACTTAAATTTGACAGGGAGTTTCTTTCTTATGATTAACATTTTCGTTGTATTCTTTTATATGAAAAGAATAATTTAGTGTTATTAATGCTTATTAATACAATTTCTCAGTTGATACATGATTAATATAAATTTTAGATCTGTCCTGGTATAGCAATTAGATAAGCATATTCATTCACTAGGTCACATCAGATATTTGAAAAGAGATCCATCCAAAGAGATACTGTTTTAAGAGAAGAACAGAGAAACATAAATGCATATATTGAGTAAATCCCAATGGACCGTTGGCCAAGGAAAAAATTACCACAAGCGCTAAATTAAAAAATGGATCAGTTCTGAAAATCTTCAGTGAGATATTAAACTGAACAGTGGTAGTAGATTTTATTTTATAGATTAAGTGATCTTCTCATTTGATGAATGAGAATTTGTACATCCCATTAACACTAATAGAAAAATAACAAAAATTCCGTATGTTGGTATAAGGCTAGACTCTTCAGAGTAAAGTGGCACCAGCTATGTTGGTATAAGGCTAGACTCTTCAGAGTAAAGTGGCACCAGCATCAGTTTTGTCGATATCATTACAACTCATGAGATCACAGTACAAAAGTCAGTAATTTTAAAAAGTGAATTGTGTATACATTGTAATAAATCCCTTCTCTGTGGGTATGCTCTCAAGGGTTTTTGCCATTCTGTGGTTCCATCTGGATATTTTATAGTCCTCATTTAGATTCCTTTTTAGTAACTGCAGTGGTGAATAATTACAGGTTTCCTTACTTTAATAAAATAATTCAAGAAACTGTTACACAGAATTCTGATTCTTTTAAATATTATCCTAGTATTAAGATCTGGTTTATTTTACAGATTTGACTAAAAGGCCAAACCATTCAAGTGGGGTTTGAACAGATTAAAATCTATTTTTTATGTTCCCCTGTCATTGTTTATTTGAGGTAAATATCTTAATATATAAATTCTAAAGATTTCTGATAATATTTTAAAGGTATTTCATTTGATAACCTGGATGATACCTTTTCTTAGATTTTCAGGTACCAGATGTAAAGAATATTACATGTGTTGTGCAGTGTCTTACCGTGACGAAAAATCTTACAACTGGCTTGATCAACTACAAAAGCACTGAATCAAATCCACATTCATCATATTCTTCTGTGTCACTCCTTTGCTCTGTAAAGGAGACCTGCCCATACAAAGGATGGTCTGGAGTACTAACACAGCCATCCTTCATGGTCCCTAGAGTTGGTGGTAATGCTGTATTCTGCCAGTCAAGGCTGCTGAAGGGGGTTGTTAAATCCATAATCCTGAGTTTGTTATTTTAGTGAGTATACATTCTTTGAAATAGCATTTCCTTTCATCTAGTAAAAATGGAGTTGTAAGTATTTTGCAACATGACTGTGATTTCCATCTGCAGACTTTCTGTAATTCCTGAATATTTGCCAGCCTTTGCTTTTCATAAATCAAGACCATTAGTGTAATTTAAAAGTCTAAGAAATACGTGACATATGTATAGTTCTAAAACCAATTTTGAGTGTAATCTTGCAAAACATTACATTCTGTTTAATACACATCTTGCTTTCTTTTTTTCTAATAATTGCTTTGCTTGGAATGAGAACATCTGTCATTTCAGTTAATAGTTTTACATACTTAGCATTTACTTTCAAACTTTTCACCTTTAATTTTCCCTCCACACTCTTTCTTCTCAGTTCTGTAGTGAACTTACCAGCAACTTGATAATTGACTAAAATCATCAACGTGGATCTAGGTTTCTCTGAGTGACAACACACAGCAGAGATGGAATAATGTAGATTTGAACTATCCAAGTAATTTTAATTAATGATCAAAAAAGAAATCCTAAGTTTATGTCTTTGATTCTACGCTGGATTTAGCAAAAGATTTCAAGAGAGAATTTGCCGTACGATTTTGCTGGCAGAATAAAGACATTTTGCAAGAACAAATAAACTTCAAGGAAAACTTGCACTTCCAATTGAAACATCACCATCATTTTTTTGCTAGTACTATCAGAGCCAAAACGTGCTTCAGTTTCTGTCACCAGCATGAACTGTCCTTGAAAATTTGTTGTGCCATTCCTGACAAATGATGAACAGAGTGTAAGGGAATGGTCTATCAAAAACGGAGACACAATTTGTGAGAGGTAATTACTGGTGGAAAATTCCTACTCTGTCTCTTGGCACAGAAGTCGGTGAGCATTATGGAAAGAGATACCACAGTATGAGCTATCAGTAGTTATAGAGAACAATTTGAAACAATACACTTTTCTTTAAAATACACGCAAGATTATATTAGTAGGAAATAGAAAATAGCTGGCCTTACAAAAATACCAGTTTAAAAGGAGAATTCTAGTATTTTCTGATTTTTTTTTTTTCTGGTTTTAGGACCTTATACTCATTTATAAATACATTTTGTGCTCTTTTCATATGCTAATAAAATAACACGTATAATAACATATCTTTATTTTGTCATAAGCATTTTTTGTCTGTACAAAGCTTGTAGTTTTGATGGCATGCTGTAGAGGAGTAATGAAGGCCAAGTTGTCTCAGTGAACTGAATTAAATGGATTAAACTTTCTCACACATTTTGTTTAGCCATACCTGAGACTTTCAGATAAGTAGAAGCTATAACTGAGTGAAAGATTTCTGCAGGCTCCAAAGTATAGTTAATTGCATGGTTTTTTCTAAGCTAAGCATAAGATATAAAAACATTTAACTTTTGTTTTTGCTGATATTACAATCGATTCCAGCTCCAATGAGGGTTTAAGTTGACACAAAGTAAAATCATTGAAAGAAAATGCAAGCAAATCTTGATAAAGACCAGATGAAATTCTGGTGGTATTCAGTTAGACTCTTACACACATTGTATTAATAATAATAAAAAGAAGTTCAAAACCATGATCTTATTTCATAAGGATTTTTTTTTAAATTGATTTTATCAGCCTACGTTAGATTTCTTCAAAATAAAAACTCACACTGACTAGTTCAGCATGGTGACTTCGAGGTTTTGAACCCATGACTTCATTAATGCCAGAGGCATGACTAAAATAGTATAGTTGAACTTAATCTTTTTTTAGACATTAATAAGTCATAGTGAAAAGAAATAATTAGCATATCTTTGGGCCAACGGAAGAACATTGAAAAAGAAGTCAAGTAAACCAGAGCATTTCAAGATAATTGCCAGGCATACATCATTTATTCCAGATTAGCTAAGGTCATGCACTTGATGCTCCCAGTTTTCCCATCCATATATGTGGTCATTGTTGCCATCAAGTTGCTGAATTTTGATGGCTATATTTAAGGGACTGAGAATAGACCATGAAGAAGAGTACTAAGAACAGCAAATACAAAAAGCACGTACTCCATTCAGTTAAACAATGACCTTTTTAACCTTGCTGTATGCAGGAAATATCCACTTGTATTTTAGTAATTGCATTAGCTTCCTTAATGGCATTTGATACAGATGGTATAGGAAGAAGTTATCTGCAACTGAAGAAAGCAGGCAATAGTTTTAGTTTGAATTGCAAATACTTTTTCTCGTTGGAGTTAAGTGGCGGGCAAGAGAACTGAAAGTAAATTTGTGTGCTCTCCTCAAATAAGCCATTATTTTTCAAAGCTTGTTATCATTTTCATTTCTTATTATTAAAACTAATAAAATTTTGCACATTTTAAAAATTTCTGTGAAATCCTGCAAAACTATCAAGAGGAAGAATAAATGCAGTTGTTAGTGCATTTGGGGCTTAGGAAATTGATCTTTATTCTGATTCATGCTACAAATTCTATTTCTGGTTTGGTGATGATACCTCAACCAGTTTGTGCATTCTCTTCTGCCTGTAAAATGGGAGCCGAACATTTTCTTCCTCCTTTACTTTTATCTGGTGAATATATACTGTCTGCTGAAGGAAATTATTTTAGTGTCTGCACCAAGCCAAAAGCAGTGAAGCAATTCACACAAGGTGAACTTCCTAGCAAAGAGGATCACACAAATTTAAAAACCAAAACATTATTAGAATCATCTTTTTTTCTGGTTTATATAGGATAGCTTCAGCAGAACAGGGATGAAGATTCTTCCTTAACTTCTCCTACAGCTTTTGATTATGTGGGGTCTTCATAAATCCGAGATTGCATTCTGACAGTTTTTCATAATAGGCAGAGTGGATCTGTCCTCCGTTAGGTCTGATCTGGTTTTATCTTTCTGTACTATTGACTCCATAATAACTCTGACCATAAACTCTGAAGATTAATTGCGCTTTGCATAACAGGAAAAAAAATCTTTATTTATTTCAAATCTTTCCTGCTTAATCATGAATAAGCAAAAATTGGAAGAAGCACAGGGGACTTAAAAGTAGAGCCTTTGGCAGCTAGGTAGGAGGAAATGGAGCGTATGATGGAGGGCACACATTGACCCTCATGCAATTGGAGGGGAAGGAGTCCTTGAAGTGGGAGTAGGAGGCTGAGAAGCAAGAAGCTTGTAATGTGAAATGGTGACCCTGCCATGAATGTTTCAACTTTTTGTATTCTGTTTTACTTCAGGAAATGTGTGGTGTGAATACTTAAAGGTGAATAGAAAGAATTTCTGTGTCTATTTCCTTCTTTCTACCCATCAAGAGGCATAGGATTCCCCATTTTCTGTTACGGCTACTCCTGGTTTTGCATATTTATAAATAGTGCTCCACACTTAATTTCTGCTGTAGACTGAGCTCTCTGCAAAGGGTGTATTCCTTGCATGCATCTTTGACATAATGAGCTTCCTCTGTGAGGCTTTCCTGTCTCCCTCTATATTTTCACATGTGAAAAGTGCTACAGTCTCTAAGATAGTTGTTTCTTTTTGACATGAGAACCAGCCTCTTAGAACGTCAAATTTTGGATGCTATTGTCTATGAGAGGTATTAATGGCTATTATAAATGGTTGTTTCATCAGCAGGCAATTACAGAGCCGGTTGCAACTCATGGGTGTGCTGATGTGCTAACCAGATGTCAGTTCCGCATCCTCATCTTTCTTTTTCTTAATTTCACCGAAGTCAGTTCGATTCTCCTTTCTGATGCTAGAATGCTACATCCAAGCTTGCAGTCAATTAGATGTGATATACAAAAAGTTATCAGGTGATGTTAATACAAATAGAAAAAAGACATCAGTTTTAGATAAGATGATCATTTTACTAAGCCCGCAGAATCATCAGGCTTTTAAAAAGTATAGTATATAAAAATTTTAATTATTGTAAACAGAAAGTTTTGCACTAAGGTAATTATCACTTCCTTCAAACAGAGTCCTGTTTTGTTATATATATACAGCATTTGTGTCATTAAGACTAGATCGTCATTGTTGTCTGGATGATAATCATGAGTCCTTATCCTAGCTTCGTGCCATTTTAGTCTTGTTTGGTTTGGTCCACACTCCACACTCCAAACATTTTTTCGTATTGTTTCAAGGTATGCAGGTGACATGGGTATCACCAACTGTCTTTGAAAGTTAAGAATTTCTAATTTAATGAATTAAGCCAGGAAATTTTCATTATGCATTTCTTTTTAAAATGTATATTTTGCACTGAGTTTTCTGTTTGGAAACCTGGTGAAGATACAAAGAAATTACTGCTGATGCATGAACATTTGTTATGTAATTTAATTGGTTTATTTTTCATAACTGTGTATGATGTTTGTGCTGGAGACATTCCTTCTTTTGATGTAAAATCAGAAACTAAAGACATGTACAAATTTAGAAGACTGTAGCATGGGAATCTGTTTCTACGAGCATTATTTTGCCTCCGTCATGTCTTAATATACCTGAGGTCGGATTTTGAAAGATGGTAAGTGAGTGTGTGACAGAAAAGATATTTTTTTTCCAGTTTTACACAATATGAGGTGTGTTCATAATAAACCAGATAACATTCTCTGATAAAATATTTGATCTGCCTGTGCTACCTGCCCTGGTTTAACTGTGGAGTTGAGTCTTATGTTTGGATTTTCTTTGTCAGCTTTCAAACAGTGGAGGTAGCCTGCAGGTGATAAGTACCCCATTAATCTTTCTGATCCTCTAGCACTTGAGCATGAGAATAGCTGATCAATTACAGCAATTGTCTCCCTAAATGAGCTTTTCACATCTGCCTCTTATTTCATTAGTTAACTGTCTGCCCATATATCTGATAGAATGGAATCCTAGTGGCTTCTTACAGCTTGTTCTGTGTTACTGTACAATAAGGATGGGGTTGTTAGCAAAATGGGCACAAAAGGGTATTTATCCACTACCCACAATAAATATCCGTGTAGTTGTCTCTAATCGCAGTTTGTAGAAACCTACTTAAAGCACATTAGTTTGCTTTTCAGTTTCCTATTTAGTCCTTAGTTATAAGCTTTATATTTGTGTATTTATCAGTTTTAGAACACAACCGAAGTGTTGCCATGCCCTAAACCATCATATCAATGTCTGTATGATTATAGATAGAAGCTACCACATAGAAAGTCAACAGTAGAAGTGTGATTTCCTCCTTATCTCTTTACAATGCATCTTTTAAATACTTAGACATGATATCCTTCTTTCAGAAAGTAAATTTGCATTTCCAAAGCTGCAAACAAGTACTTACAATAGTGGCAATGTTATTAGATGTTGATTATTTAAATTAAGTACAAACCAATGAGTAACAGTTATGCTGCAAAATTCAATGTTTCTTTTAAGAAATATGGCCTACAAATTATGGGTTATAATTTTAATAATAATAAGATTTCACATGAATGCCTCTTTCATCAATACTCAAGCTTTCAATTACAGGAAAATCAATTACCAGATTAAAATTAAAACAATTTCTAAGAAGAGGCCTTATTCTCTACCTATTAATATCTAATCAGTTTATTCTTAAGTATTTATAGGATTTAATATTCAAAGGTTGTTTTCTTATGTTTATCTTCCATTAAGTTGCTTTGGATGATATAGGTATTTTTTATTTATTTATTTATTTATCTGTCTAAATAGGGAACTCAGCTAAATGCCAAAGACACTTACTTTAAAAAAAAATTCCACCCTGAATCTGATATAGATTATTCCAGGTGATTCTTTGATGCTTTCTGATCATTTAAGTATTTTTGCATCTGAAGTTCTCAGATAATTGTGCTTGAAACTTGTTTCAGTGAATTTGAGTGGTGAAAAATATACATTACAGATATTGTATGGAATTTCTGAAACCATGGAGCTATAGTAACTAAATATAACCAATCTTTTTAATTCATTTCTGACTATTTATTGCAGGTCTGGTTTGTATGAAGTCAAGTACTTCAGTGGTTGAACTTGTTATGCTGCTTTGTTCACAGGTAAGACATTCTCTGGGTTTAATTGTGTTAGTTTCTTTGCACAGTGTTGGATTACTGCCAGCCAAAGAATTCTATCTTGATGTTTGTTTCATTCTTCCATTTCAGTATCAGAAAATACAAATTAATCTCTTCTGGTAGCATACAAATTGTAGATTTTTTTTTACATTCCATAGTTTCTCTGTATTTACAGGGTATCAACGTATATTTACATTTGTTCTGTAAAAGTGTATGGATGTACATTATGCACTTTTGCTGTGTATGAACTCTCTTTCAAGCAAGTTCTTATTTAAAATATGTAAATAGGATACTGTTTTTGTGGTTTTATTTGGAAATCTCTTTGAATTATTTTTTTAAATTTAATTTTTTAAAACCTCACTGTGCAATTACTGTATTACTTTTGATATACACGACATAACTTCTTGCATATTTTATATAGCTGTCAGTATACAAAAAACAGAGGAGTATGGCTTAGGTAGTCCACAAGAACTGGCAGAAGCAGAATATTTCTGTTAATGGATTTCTCAGCAATCTGAATCAATTAACATTTTGAATTGCTTTCACAAGTAAAATATTCAAAACTAAAATCATTCTTCATACTGTTTGGATTGTTTATGTCTCAATTTTAATTTTATTTGTTTTGACAGAAGTGTTATTGGCTAATATATATATATAGCCTTTTACTTGAAACTGCCAGTAATAAGTTATCAACATTTTAGAATTTCGCTCGTTTTATAAAATATAAGAAAAATATGATGGCCTAACAGATCCAAATAACTTCACAAGTTTTTATACTTCTCTAAAGACTTATTAACAGTGTTTCAATTACCAAGTTCCCACAGATTTATAATACCAGTTAAACTCAAACCAAGTTAGTATATAAAATGCTCAGATTAACTTGTTATATTATTAACAAGGGAAATTGCTTATTTGTGGCTTTACTTGAGCATTCACTGCTGCACATTGAGAACATGCACCAAAAATGTACTGAAAACAAAAGAGTTTCTAGGGGTAATTGAAATTAAGATCTACTTTTGAGGAATCTATCTGAAAATAATTAACATTTACAACTGGTTTTGGGGGAGGGAGTTCCAACTTACCTGCTGTTTTCTTGTCTGTAGATTGCGTTTCTTCAAGCTTTTGTCATAAGGAAATCATTAAATCTTGTTTTCCTTTTTTTTCTTTTCCTTTTTTTTTTCTTCCTCTTTTAGCCAGGGTGGATATTGGTTAGGGGAAAGTAAAAGAAAAATACATCCTTGGCAGGAATCCTCAGTGGGGTTTGAACTTCAAACCTCCTCCAGCAGGGCACTTGAAAAATTTGTTACCTAATGGTGAAGTCCTGGGTTTCAGGAAGATTCCAAAAGATCCATTAAGGCTTTTGAGCTCTATGTTCATGTTATACAACTTGTTTGTTTGTTTGTTTGTTTTAGCAGCTTTTGAAACATTTTCTTGAGGGAGGGAATAACTTACAGTCCTTTCTTCCCTCATCTTTGGTTTTACTGCAGTTCTCAGGAATAAAATGGAATGTAGCATTAGGGTCTAGTGTCTTCGATGGCCTCATCATCTAATCATAGGTTTAACATTACTCATTTGCTGGCTCCAGGAATTCCTGCCATTAAGGGCCCTAGAGATGAAACTTTGCCTCAGATATTGATTGAAAGGAAGAGAGAGAAATTTAAGCTCTTTCTGCAGTGCTTTTCTTTAGCCATCCCAGTAAAGCTATAGAACAAATGCAGATAAATCAATTCGTTATTTTTATGACTATTGTTTTAAAAATAATATTCATTTTATACCTGAAATAACGTGAAGAGCCTAATAATTTTGAAATTTTGAACATTTATTCATTCTCTTCAGTATTTGCGTGGGAGACCTATTTTCTATCTACTCAATTACTTGGGGAAATGGCAAGCTTTTAGTTTATATACCCCATCTGATACTTCAGGGTTGTTTCCTTATCTTCTAAATAAGAAAGATTTTGTGTCCTGATCTCCATTTATTACTAAGTACTTCAGAAGGTAAGGCTCGAATGTTTGTTCATGATGTTAAATACTTCTACGAACTGGTCAACAGGGGGCTGTAGCAGTGCAAATTGCATTCTTCTCCCCTCACCTTCCTAACTCCAAAAGTATTGCTTCTGTAAATTGCATCTCCACAGAATATTATATTTAATTCTATTGGTGTACTACACAGTCAGGTCTGTAGTTCTAGTCATCTACAGGAAAAAAAAAAGTTATTTTTTTCTATTTACATTTTTAAACTTTTTGTCAAAAGAAAGCATAAGGTAAATGCTATAAAAATACTAATACAGAAGGTGGCTAGAAGAAGAGAATGGCAGACAGACAAATATCTTAATCCAGCCTGTAGCTAACAGAACTTGGAATTCGGAGTTTAGGAGACGTTGCCTGCAGCAATTGAGGTAAACTCATCTCCATAAAAAAAGAGATAGCGCTACCTGACCTTTTCCGTGTGATAAATTGAGTAATATGAACTGGAAAGACTATATAAAGTACTGCTTTTTTTTTTTTGTAATCCTAATGTAACTAGGGCTTTTCTTCCTAACATGGGTAAATCCTTCACATTCAAGTTGAATGACATTTTACAGACTATGTGGGGAAGTTTGAAATGTGTCACTCAAAAGATAGATGACGATATTAAAAACCTTTGAAAAGTACAATTTTGTTTGCACAGAACAGAGTAATTTTAGACATTGAAAAGGAAAGGGAAATGCAAAGTTTGTTTTCCTTTCATTTGCTACAGCAAATTAGATGCTTTTATGCTCTTTATGTTGGAAATACCATGTTAATGACTACAGATTAGCAAGGATGTCAGAATTTTTTTTCTTATCTGAGCTCCTGAATAAAATCAACATTGCCAGCGGCTCATGTCCAAGGTATGGTCTAAATTTACATGAAATATCACATTACAAATGTCTGAAGGTACATGTCATGGATAATTCAGTTCATATGGGCAGCCTTTTAGACTCTGAGGGATATGCAATCAAGCCTTTCCCCCAAAGGAGTTTGGAGTTTCTGTGAAAAATACACTTTAAGTTCTAAAGGAACTCCTGTATGCATAGTGCATCATGTATGGGTTTGGGGAAGAACAGAAAGTTCTACTCTTTGTATTTCAGAATCTTTCTTGTACTGTAACTTGCTTCTCTGCACCCATTTTATATTTTCCTAGTTTCACCTACTTCACTAGATTAAAATTTAGCTAAATTTGAAGGCTTTGATTTTTTTGTTTCTTGTATAAACCAAAAACATACATCCAAGTACTTGAAATATGTTTTTTCTATATAATTGATAATATACATATAGTGATTTTCAGTTTTCATAAAACAGGCATTTTCATTTGGGTTTAGTCTATTTTAACATAAAACGAATGAAAATGTGTGATGTTTGACAAGCTCTGTGCTTGATTAGCTGGTCTTTGTTCCCTCAGCCTAGTTGAGCATGCCACAGCCATATCGCAGATTTCTTCAATAAACCGTACAATTTTTAAAAAATATATATTAATTTTTGCAGTGTAGTTCCTTCTTACATCAGATTTAGATTTCAGTTACTTTTTTCTTATTCTTTCTCTTTTTTTGCCTAGCCAAAACACTACAATAGTTTCTAATTACTTCCAGATCTTTTGCCAGTTTTTCTCTTTGGGGATACATCTTCTACAGAAACTGAATGATGTTATCCCAAAGGAGTTTTATCTCATACTACTTGTATTTTTATGTATCTTATCTATTAACAGTTTATTTTCTTAAACAGAAAATACTGTCTTAATATTTTAGACATCTTGCTACTTGATCTGTTTAAAAATAGAACTGTTTCAGTGGATAAATGGTTACTTTATGGAAAAAAGCGATGTCATTTGTGATTGTAGAATACATGTAGAATACCTGACAAATTTCAGGATTTTGTAGTTTTCAAATACATCATTCATTCTGTTGATTTCCCCTCCCACCATGTTGGAAGTTTGATCAATGCTGTAATTCAGGAGCCTCCAAAGGAAACACCAAAGCTAAAATGAAAACAATCCGCTTCTGAATCACTGAGTAAAAAGATTTCTTTTAGGTGCTATCCCTTGTAAATAGACTTTTATCAGAAAAACTATATGAGAAGTGAGAAAAAGTATATACATAATCAATAAATGCTTTACTTAAAACTGGCAATTGAAACCTGTTAGGAAATCACAGAATGTTCGGATTCTCAAATAAATGATAATACGTGATCCCTCTTATAATTAAGCTGTAAGTGGATGTTGTAAGTTGTTTACTTATATGAAAAATTATAGAACTTGAAGTGCCTTAAAGCAACTATACCAAGAGTACATCCATGACTTGACAAACTCCAGTATGTAATTAATGGGTAAAGTGGGCTTCAGCTAAGCCTTTCAAACGTGTGTTAACAGTGTGAGCCTCATGAATGAGTTGTGTCTGTCCACATTGTCTTACCTATTAACCTGGAAACTCAGAAGCTGCTGGGGCTGAATCCAGGCTGTCTCCATATCACAGGCAGCGATTCAGTACATAATGAATCAAAAAATATCTTTGAAGAATCTGCTGCCATACAGCACAGTCTGTAAAACACTTCCCAACAGTATGACGCGTGTAAAACGTAGTAGTTATATACTACTATATATACACTATAGCAATCAGAACTACAAAGCGGCAAAGTGGGGCAGAAGGCAGGAGAGAGGAAGGTGAATGAGTGCTTTGCCTGTTGTCCTAAGTGGCAAGAAAAAATTTGAAGCAGTAGCAAGAAATTAATCCCACTTCAAGGAGAGGTGGAAAAACAAACAAACAAACAAACAAACCCAAAAGATGTGCCTTACCAGTACAAATTTGAAGGAAATTCTCACTGAGGACATTTGGTGATAGGTTTAGCTCTGAGAATATAGGAAGACCCATCAACCAGGCAGTGGAGAGATTTCAGTATGCACTAGCACATCTAAATGTGCATTCTGCCTCAAAGTATGGTATAGCTCTTGGGCTTCAGAAACCGGCAGCTGCCCAACACAGAAACCAAGCAGAAAAAGAAATCCTTTTCTGGTCCCTACAGCTGACCAGAAGAAACCCTAAAATGTAGGATTCATATAACAGAAACACTGTCCATGCTTCTTGGTACTAAACATACTCTATTCAAGGCTTTCTAGAGAAGTTTAAGTAGGAATTCTCCAGCTCTGCAGTACAGTGCCTACTTTCTTATCAAGCACCATCCTCACAGTTATCTTACCAGGCTCCACCTTAAGGCAGTTAGCTTTATTTCTGTACTACACTATTTGTAGCTCTCTTTTACATTTTAATTTTATGCATTATTAGAAACCTTTTAATTTTCATTATAGATTTTTTTGGTAATAATTTTGTATCTGGTTTCTCTTCTTGCCAGTACTGGATTCAACTTTAATTATGCTTGTTGGTCCTTATTTATTCCCTCCAAAGATATTCCTAGAGTTCTCATACTCCTTAATTTTTGTTTGATAAGCAATAGCTCTTTCAGAGTAACTGTGATAGTAGCACACTAGCAGAATTGTTTGCTAATTGTCTTTTTGGCACCAACTGCAGTAGGAAGGCTGAAGACAAGTTAAATAATGGCTGCTTCTCTTAAATCTAAAGAACAATGAACTTGGGATTTAGTCTATTTAGGAAATTAAGTCTGATATAACTTCAATAGCGAATTTAAGATTGGTTATGCAAATTCCTATGGAGGTGTAATTTTTTAATGTTTCTTTTTCCTAACAATGAAACATGTTGGATGTCTTACCTTTGGCAGTGTTTTCCCATTCGTCCTGTTTGATTGTCCATCGACTCTGTATTTGTACCAGTGCAACTAGAAGGAAACAATGCTGCATGTGGTATCACTGCAAAAGTCTGACTTAAAATTTCACGTAGAAGGGAAGAACACATAAAAACACACATGCAAGCATACAGAAACTCATTGTTTCAATAATCCATTTTTTTCCACCATAACTTGAAAACAGTTATCCTAAAAAAATTCTGGATCTGCTACACTGCTTCTGTCCTGCAGCTGCTTCTTGCTAACCCCAGTTTTGTACCAGTGCTGGTATTTATAAGACTAACTCACAAAGATCTGCAAACTGTTCAGATGTTTGTTTCCTGGCTTAGTGAGTTAAGCTGGCTGAGACCCTAGTTCAAAAGTCACCAGGGCTACTCACAGACAAGGGTTCAGGGTTGCAAATCTGGGAGCACAGAGGAGAAGAGAGAAAATGCCTTTTGTGTTTTCATGGCAGCAAGCTATAAATTCAGATTTCTCCATCTAATCATAGAATCATTTAGGCTGGTAAAGATTTCTAAGATCATCATGTCCAACCATCAACCCATCACCACAATGCCTACTAATCCATGTCCTGAAGTCCCATGTCTACACGTTTTTTGAACACCTCCAGGGATGGTGACTCTACCACTTCCCTGGGCAGCCTGTTCCAACGCCTGACCATTCTTTCAGTAAAGAAATTTTTCCTAATATCCAATCTAAACCTCCCCTGACATAACTTGAGGCCATTGCCTCTCGTCCTATCACTAGTTGCTTGGGAGAAGACACCAACACCTGCCTCACTACAACCTCCTTTCAGGTAGTTGTAGAGTGCAAGAAGGTCCCCCCTCAGCCTCCTCTTCTCCAGATTAAACAGCCCCAGCTCCCTCAGCCGCTCCTCATAAGACTTGTTCTCTGGACCCTTCATCAGCTTCGCTGCCCTTCTCAGGACACACTCCAGCATCTCAATGTCCTTCTTGTAGTGAGGGCCCCAAAACTGAACACAGTACTCGAGGTGCAGCCTCACCAGTGCCGAGTACAGGGGCACGATCACCTTCCTACTCCTGCTGGCCTCACTATGCCTGATTACATGCCAGGATGTCATTGGCCTTTTTGACCACCTGGGCACACTGCTGGCTCATGTTCAGCCGGCTGTTGACCAGCACCCCCAGGACCTTTTCTGCTGGGCAGCTTTCCAGCCAATGGAGTCATACTCTCAGGCTGCAGTTTCAATGATCAACTTAGGCTTCTCTCTGGCCCAAATCACACTGGAAGAGGTATCATATCTTATGCATGCCTAGCTCCATATTCCTCCTCGCTCCCTTTCACTAATATATGCAATGGTGGAAATAGTCACAGCAAAAGAAAAAGCAGTTCTGGATAAAATAGTAATTTTTAACTGATTATACTTCTAGAACAGCTATGTAAGCAAGAAATCATAAAGGTCCAGCAAGAGAGAAACAACAGTCCTACTGTGTCCGTATCCATTATCAAATATGGTATAGCTTAAACATGTACTTACATTCTGATGTTGATTTGGGGCTCTTCACAATCCAGAACATGGCCTGTACACAAATAGGTTGTTATACACACTTAGTGTAATTTCAAAAACCAGAAATTAACTTTTTCCTTTATATTTTTTGCTCTAGAAATTAAGTGGTTTGTTGGGGAGGTGGGATGGTGGTGGTGTGTTTTGGTTTGAGGTTTTTTTTCCTCCACTGTTTCTCACTTGCTTTATAGAATTCTGGAATTTTTCCAAAAGATAATAATTTTGCATTATCCTTTTTTTTTTTTTTTTTAATGCTAAAGTGGTGTCAGAGAATTTTCTTGCATTAAATCCTTGTCCATGTGTGGAATGTCTTCCAGCCAAATCTCAGTCTTCATCTCTTGGCCATCTGCTTCTGATAATCTAACTTTCAAATGGAAATCATCAGTGTATTCTTTCCTACTTGTTGGGCTAGTTTACTTTGTTGATTATTCTTTGGGATGTGCTTCCAGATCCCCGTATACACAGAAGGCAACTAGTGTGGTTTGCCTTTAGTAATAACGAGGATCTTTCCTTCAATATCTTTCTTACACCAGAACCATCATGGAACTTCTGGTCCTTTCTGTTGCCTGTCCTTTTCAGAGTATTTTCGTCAAAAAATCTCAAACAGTACATTTATTACACATCAGTGAGACGCTGATCTGAACCTCTTCTGTCTTCATGGCAAACAGGCAGGATCAGAAAACTGTAAGAATTACTTTCCCCATGCCCTAATATGGCAAGGTGTCTTCCCCTGACTTTTCTACGAAGTTGTTTACAATTGAGAAGGATCTTAAATCAGAGGAAAATACCTAGAAAATCAGAAAGTCAGCTAGTATTTCTTAAGGGGCTGAGAAAGGGTGCAAAAGCTCCTTATTGGAGACCATAATTGTTAATAAATATCACAGAATCAAAGAAAGATAGAATGGTTTTGCCTGGAAGGGACCTTAAAGATCATCTAGTTCCAACCCCTCTGCCATGGCTGGGGCACCTTCCACTAGACCAGGTTGCTCAAAGCCCCATCCAGGCTGGCCTTGTTTTGAGGAATTTCACTATATATATAATGGAGACAATGTGAGAAGTAGTTTTCTGTACATAAAGAAGTCTAATCTCTAATGGTGCATTTTGAAAGACTTCAGATTAGTTATCCACCTCTAACATCAAAGATTGGTCGAGTAATAAGTGGACTGGCTTTTAGGATTAATAGCCATATGTAGCAACACATGTTGTTAACAATAATTTTAGTGTCTCTTAAACGAAGAACTATTTTTCCAGTCAGAAAGTAAGCTCTAGAAGTTGTGGAGATACATGTATCTTCTAACACTTATTTTCTGTCTGTATTGGAAGACATGCAGAATTTCTATAAGGTGATGGATGTTAATATTGCATCAGCTAAATAAATTTTATCATTTCCCTAGTGTTGTTTTGATAGTGTAAATGTTTTTGCAATTGTGGCTGTTTTTTCTCTTTTCTTCTAAGATGCCAATGAAATGTTCCTCTGGGAAGGTTTGACTTCATTTCTAAGATAAATTGGGCAATTACCACAGGTGATCAGAAGGGCAATGGGTCTCTGTGCTCCCAAGAAAGTGAAAAATTAACATACTACTCCAAGTCAAGAAAATAGAGGAAAAATGAGGCTTCAGTTTTGAGAAAATGAAATCTATAACTTTCTGTTACCTTGCTGCATTGTTAAAGTCATATTCACATAAATAGTGTGAAAGTTTCACATTCTTTTCCTTTCTGTGATTTGGCCAGAAGCCTGGTGTATTCCAATACTTGCAGGTTTGCCCTCCAAGGAGGATGTCATCAGTCATTCTGCAACTTCCTTATTGTGGGAAATAGTCACTTTTAAAATGGATGACCATTTTATAGTCATATAAATAGTAAAATTGATCCCAAATTTACTTGAAAGAGTAGACCAAGAATACATTTTATTTATCATCTCTCAGCAGTATACATGTGAGTATGAGAGAAGGCAGTAAAATTGGAATTCTTAGATCCAATTCTCATTCCAAACAATAATGGAAGGTTGTAAAACTCCAATTTCTTTAGATAAATTCTTCTAGAAATGGTGGGGACAGTCCTATGATCTTAAAATCTGCATAATCATCTCAAAAATTGATGAGCAATCTGCTAAAAAATTTATGAGGCTGTATCTCGAAATCAGCTGTTTTTTCTGTTTTTACCTACTTTTAGTGGACATGGTATTCTGCTATAAGGAAACATTTCCTTCAGTCTTGTAACATTTCTTTTGAGTCTTTCCTATTAAATAAAGTAAAGCAAGTTGTTGGTGATTTTAAAAGGCAACTTCACAATATGGAGTTCAAACCCAAGCTAAATTATATGCATGTTGTGAATTGCAAACAAATTTTTATAGAATTTCCTCCTCCTTCTCCTGATAAAATATAGCACCTGTTCAGCTCCATACAAGACTTTTCTCCAAACATGTTAGAGTCAATATAATAGAGTTTCATTTGTGTCAGGAAGTTATGATTAAAATACCGTGACTGAAGAAATGAGGTATCAGCTGAGTTATTAGTATCTTAGACTAGAAAATTCAGTAAGTGTTCAATAAGACAAAAGGAAAAAAAAGTACTCAGATTCATTTAAGACAGGGAGAAGAGAGAATTCAGAAGATACAATTGATTGAGACAGTGGCACCTGTAGTGGAAGGAGAATTGTGGGTTGATTACTACACCGGGTATCTGTCCATTCAGTAATTGCAGTTTGTTGAGAAACTTGTGACACAATTTTAGACTTCCTTGCAGAAAGTGGAAGGGGCGAGAGCTCTTATGTAAATTATGAAAACTCTTGAGAACCACTATTCCTTTGTTTTATAAAGATATTATGTCTGATTTATTATCTATTTTTAATATTATCAGAAGACTTTTTTTAAAGACATTTTCTAATCACCATGAATAAAAATTTAAAAGTTATTCTAAGCAAAAGTTGGTTTGGAAAGAAGTATAATATAAAATAAAAATTTTCTTAGCATGCCAAGCTTAGTTGTTCTTTGCTCCTTCAAAATTATTTTTCACCTGTGCAAATTTTCTGGTATCAATTTAACATGTTGCTAAATTTGTCAGTGATGTTTGGCCTCTTTTTTTTTTTCTTTTAGTGTACTGGGGATTGGAGAATTTTAAAGAAATAGGACTAGGGAAATAAGAATATCAGAGAGTAAGAAAATGTATGTCATTATTTCAAAGAAGAGCAAGAAAATGTGTGTCAGGATTTGAAAGAAAAAAAAATCCAACTGAATTTCAAGTAATATCTGTACTGTGTTATGGTTCATTATTTAGAATTTTTAGCCTTTTACTCTCATCTCAGTTTTATACCTCTCCTGTCCTCTTCTGCATGGATGATTTCATAACAAGATTCAGTCTGAACTTTCTGTCAGGGATTGTGTACTGATGCTTTCTGAATGCAGTGATGCTTTTTCAAGCAACAATACAATAGAGGAGGAGGAGAAGTTTGCAGGGGCGGAGGGGGTGTGGCAATTGCCAGCATACTAATCATTTAGTACATTTTTGATGTCTTCAATAAAAGTTTTCATAATATAAAATATTTAAAACATAGCCATACTGGACAGTAATTGAACTGAATGTCTAAAGTTATAGTGTTTAGTTATTGTGTATGAAGACAATTTTTTATTTGTTTCAACACAAAGTGAAAAATGAAATTTGATATCTTCATTCTGTTTTTAGTACAAAGAAGAGATGTGTCGTCATTCTTGAACACTCTCTCTGTTAGACAGTCTCTAAATGTGCCTCTATCTCCGAGTCTTCTACACCCTACCTTGTTCTGAGAGGTGCACTGCTGGCAGCAATAGTCATCCCCCTTGCCCTGTCAAGCAGGAGCCCCAAAGGAAGAAAGGTCAACACATTCTTCTTGTATAGAAGAAATTCTCTGGTACACAATTTTGTCAAAGTCCTCCGTTACTTCAGCATGTAATTGGCATCACCATTTTTGAGGCACAAAAACGTCTCCCAGCTCTTGTTTTAAGGCTCGGAAGATACAGGGTATGAACTACACCAAAACCATCTGAGATCTACTGTAGTCATTCAAGCACTTAGCTGCTAATAACCAAATGTCTGTACTATGATTCTGCTTGCCTATAGTGTAAATTTTCCAACCACCATCAAAGCGTCCATTACATTTTGTGTTTATCATTCTATTCTGCTTCTTGCATCTTGAGAGTGACAGAGATTTTCTGTGGAATTTAAGTTAATACAAACAAAATTACTGCACATTCTTAGAGCATATAACTCAACATCTAAATCCAGTTCTTAAAGTGCATGCAGTGATCTGAGTAGCCATTGCAAACGCAACTGTAATGCTGACATTCCCAAGTATTTCAGTTTATCGTTTGGGTCTTTTAAAAAGAAACTGGAAAAAAGAAAACCAGGTGCCTCTTCACAAGTACAGTTCACCTCTCAAGATCGTGAATCTGTTATATGAAATTATGCCTAAAACTGAGAGGAAATTGTAATAGTATTATTATTATTTCTGGATTACTGGAGGGTTGACAGTTTGTAGTGAAGTCTGTAGTAGCAAGTTTGTAGTGAAGCAATGCACGAACCATGAATCCTGGTTTCTTTCTAGTTCCACATCCTTATGTTTTTCACTAGTTTTTGGTAGGTAGTTGGGCAGGTTTCACACTTTTGTAGTGTGAATAATTACTTTGGATAAATTGATGAGATTTTCCACCTATGAAGACATAAGAAGAGATTTGTTTGCTTCCACACAGATATCTAATGGCTCTTTAGGTACCTTAAGATACCTCACCTAAAATCCAGTTAGCCATTTTGGATGCCCTGCAGTATCTGAGACCTATGCGCTGAGCAGGAAGATCTGACAAAAGACTTGCAAGAATCTCTTAGTCTTTTGCAGGCACAGGTAGACCCTCTGTCTCTCTTTAAAAAAATGTAATTAGCATGCTTTGTTCTGGCTGTCTTAGGGAGCTGCCTGGTTTTTTTTTTGTTCTCTCTTTTCAACTTCTTTCCTGAATAGTAATCACACCAATTCTGCTTTCCTGACTGCAAATTCATAGCAGTGGTGGTGCAGAAAAGTATCTCAAAAGAAAATGCTTATAGGGAGTTACATAGCGTACATTAAAAGGCTCTGATTTTTTTAAAGTATATTTATATTAATAATAATAAATAATGCTATATTTTAATAATGCCTCAAAAACTATCTCTAAGCCAGACTTTTGTTTCTTAAAATTTCTCTAAGTGCCTATCTTAAGACAATTGAATCTGTTCCTTTTTAGTTTCTCAGGGTGACTTTGTACTATACCAAGGTGATTTAATTGCTTCCAAAAATTAGATCATTAGGCTTGCTTCAGTTACTGGATTTGGAAAAGAACAAAATTGACAGCACTGAAGAAAGGACCTGTTTCAATGGTTTTCTAGCTCACGAACTAGAGGCTGGAGTACTGATTCTCCATCTTCTCTAATCAGGACTTACCTGCTCAATAATGGATTAAGAATATGTTCATTAGTTGAGTATTTTAGTAGCTTGCATCTTATAAAACCAATCATGAGTACAAGATTATTGTTGTTGCAGGTTTTCTTTAAGATGCATTACTTGGTGAAATTTGTGAATTTTCATAGGATCAGTAAGAAGCACTTTGCTGGTTAGTGACTAGTTTTTACAACTATTCTTTGAGAACATTTCCTTATCTGTGCAAAGCTATTTTGGTTTTTTGCCCATATCAGGAAACAAGCATTGGGAATTTCTGCATGATTTTTTTTGTCCTGGAAAAAAAGGAAACATAAAGCAGAATAGTTCTATAACTGTAACTCTCTCTACACATTTTTGTTTATAACGTGAAGTCTCAGAGTAGAAAATTTCTCTTTGAACCATAATCCAGCTAATGTATTTTGATTTATTTTTCTGTGTGATGAAAAGGAAATGTTTATTACTCAGAAAGAAAAGTTTTATAGAATTATCCCAGAAGAAAGTAATCTTTACTTACTGGAGAGATATCTCGACCTTTTTTCATCTTAAGTATCATAAGTCTATTGGTGTGATAGAGACAGTGGGTTGTATGGCAAAAAATCTATTTGTGAAGCATTGAGAATTTTCTCTTTAACTTAGCTATATGAAGTAAAAGTTGTTATCTTTTAATATCTGATAAGTGGTTTAAATCAGTGCTGAAAGTTTATCTTGGAAATCCTTCTTAACAGTAAAAGAATTTTGAAAACTCTGTTTATTAGTGACTGTTTTTGTTTTCCCCTGTAATGGGGAAGAAACAAAGACAGAACTCAAGGAGGGAGGGATGAATGGTACACAGATGCCTGCCTTATATGATAAAATGTACAGGGTGTAACAGTGAAGCAGTGTGAAGAAACTACTGCTGCCGTACTTTGTTTCATTTGTTCGTTGGGCAACTGTACGAATTGGAGAAACAAGATGTGTTTTCATATTCTTTAGACAAGGAAACTAAGGCTTGCTTAAGGGTGAAACAGGAAACGTGACCACGTAAAATTCATTTGAAAATCAGAGTTAATTACAGCTTTTAAATGATCAGGTCAGTCTTCTTTGAAACAAAAAGAAGAAAATAATTCAATTAAGAAGTTCAGCCTAAATTCAAGCTCCTTAGGAAGTCATCAGGGTCAGCTTCAGAAATGTGGTTTAAAATCCTTGGATTTTGATCATGATATATTTTTTCTTCTTAGGAATGGCAAAATTCTATTCAGAAGAATGCAGGACTTGCATTTATTGAGCTCATCAATGAAGGAAGGTAATTAATTTTAAAGCTTTTGAACAAGTAGTCATTTTGCATTTATTCCATTGGGTGCTAATACTTCCTCACCATCTGTTCTAAAAAGATTGTGAAAAGGCCATTTTCATTAAGAGATTTGTTGTATAGATACTTTACATAGTAAATATTTTGTTTGGAAACATGTGAATTCTGAAAATTCTGTTTAGTAACAGAAGGAAATAGCGCTCCCATGAACTGTATATGGGTTTGGGTTTATTTGAGAATTGAACTACCATTTTGCAGAGCAGCAAGGTTGTTTTACACGGACAGTCCAGGGAGCCCAGTCTGTAAACCCATCTGCTGCTCCATCTGTTTCAGGAGCACAGCATTCATTGTACAGATTCACTTCTCTATACTATCATTTAATGAGAAATAATTTTATCTAGAATCTGTGGTCCAATTTGAGTCCTGTAAAACACACAAGGCATTATGTTTATAAGTGCTGCCTTGCTTTTGCAAATAGTTAAGAGACTTTATTATCAATCCTCAAGTAATTTTAATGCTGTATCTGTACTCTGTGCAATGTTTATCAGTACTTCCAGACAGCAAGCTGGGCAGCAAAGGGGTACTCCTTGGCCTTCCTGGTAGTGGAATGCCAAAGACAAATGGAGCCACTTGTGTAATGTGTGTGACTCGTATTGGCCAGTACATTAAATCCATTTGTATATAGATGTCTTGATAAGTGCCACTGAAAAAAAAAATAGTATCAATACTCCTGTTGAAGAGATGCTGTCATTTTATGCGTGGTTTATTTTTTTCACCAGTGATATGTCATTAACAAAGTCAAATGTCAAGTCTTCTCTTTATTATAGGATATTTTTTGTCTAGCTGATATTTCAGTGGTTAAATCATGCATTCATTTAAAATTTAGAAAGTTTAGAAAACATCAGAAGGGCCATGAGGATGGTCGGAGGGATGCAGTACCTATCCTGTGGGGACAGGCTGAGGGAGTTGGGGCTGTTCAGCCTGCAGAAGAGAATGCTCCGGGGTGACCTTATAGCAGCCTTCCAGTACTTGAAGGGATGGAGAGGTGTGTGTAGTGATAGGACAATGGGAATGGCTGTAAACTAAAAGAGGGCAGATTTAGATTAGATATTAGGAAGAAATTCTTCACCATGAGGGTGGTGAAACACTGGCACAGGTTGCCCAGAGAGGTAGTGGAGGCTCCATCCCTGGAAACATTCAAGGCCAGGTTGGATGGAGCTCTGAGCAACCTGGTCTGGTGGAAGATGTCCCTGCTCATGGCAGGGGGGTTGGAACCAGATGATCTATAAGGTCCCTTCCAACCCAAACCATTCTATGATTCTATGCTTCCATGATTTGGGAAACAGGAGCATGTAGCTTATTACCCAATTTTTGGTTGGTGTAAATTTTCTTAGATTCCCTGTGCAGACTGAAGTTACACCGCAATATGGCATTTGGAAGTGTGGTCCTTTCATTGGAAGTTCTTCTTGCTATGGAGTGGCAATATGAGTTTACACCATAAAAAGGTCTCTCCTGAGAGGGTCATGTACTGCACATTATACAATAAATGTTACATGGTAATAGGCTGAATAATTATAGTAAGCTTATGTTCTTGGGTGGTAATATACAATCCCATTTTGACCTTTTTTCTTTTCTCAGCCAGGCTAGTGAGTTCAGATATTATTGCATGCTTGCTATTGACAAAACACTCATTCTGAACAAATCCTACATCTGCATATTTTTAGCGGTCAGGTATTAAGATATCACTGGACCCTCTACTCCTTGCTAACAGTAACTTTTCAAAGCAAAGTAGTGTTTAAGAACTGCTGCTTAAATCCAATCAAAGGAATGTCTAATCTAACTGCCATTAGACATGTGTTCCTCCATATAATTTTGTCAGAAAGGTGTTTTAGAACAAGTGTGTGTGCGTTACTAGAACACTGCTCTTTGCAATCAGCCCATTTGTTTTTGATTTACCCTTTTGGGTATAAAGATAACAATCCTCTAACTGGAAATTGTTATAAATATTTATTCTGCTTAATAGCTAAACTTGTGAATGCAATTCATCAATCATAGCTAGAGAATGCAATTGTGCAGTTGTCAACAATTAACAGGACATAAACAGTTGATGAATGTGCAGCTGAATTAAAGTGCTCCCTAGGATAACCTGAAATTATAAACTGGATCATTTAAAGGAATCTAACAAAGGATCTTTATAATTAAAACAAAGCAGGGTTAATGGGATGTAAAATTGTATATAATCACTGTGCAATAATGATTGAATTTTAAATTATTAAAAGCAAAATGAAGACTAAGAATATTTTGAAGGACTTTCTGAGTAAGATTTTGGGAGACCTGGGTATTAAATCAACAGTTTTGAGAAAGCTTTGTCTCTTGAGCATGGAGGAAAAGGTTTAGATGCAGTGCAGAGTATCGTAGTTTTTAATATCTTCAGTTACATGTCTAGCTGTTTTAATATACAGATACTGTAAGGTGATTGAGTACCTAACTTTTGTTGTTTCTTCTTGAAGTAGTTGGAGTGCCTTTCTGATCTTTGACTTTATTAGAAATGTTTGAAACCAAAATATTTCAGTTTAGTTGTAGTTAAAAAATTATAACATCTATATTCCTATCACTTTAATAAATTGCATTTTCATTTTAAGTCAGTTGATATACTGTGTTTGTTTCTATTTTTTATGGGATTAGATAATGTTTTGCTAGGAAGGTCTGAATTACACATATTTGTAGAATTCAGCATACAAACACTGTTACAGCTTTCTAAAAATAGGAACTGTTGTGACAGTTTTTAGCACAACAAGAGTGTCTGACTGTAGAATTAAAATAATACTTTCAAGGAAAACATATGCAAAGGTATTTAGTTTGGAAACGTAGAATAAATAACACTGTCTATAATATGAAAGATTTAGAGACATGCTGGTTATGGTCTTGAACTTTATGCTTCTTTTTAATCAGTCTCTTGCTATGAATATGTGATGTTGAGGGTATCACACACGTCAAGAGCTTCACCGATAACAGCTTAATTAGGATTTCAGATTTACATTAGGGTATGCACATAAGTAGGCTTCTTAATTTAAGAGCTGGATGCATCTGCAGTGTTGGCTGTAAAAGGAGACATGAAAAAAGTTCTTTAAGAGGGAGATTACAACCCACATTCAAGTGGGGTGGTGATGGATCAGGTCAAAAGTAAAGGGCACGGGGTGACAAGAACAAGAGATAAGATAGGAGCAACCACCTCAAGTAAATATGTACACAAATGCATACAGTTTGGGAAACTAGCAGTAGAAAGTACTCCATATGCAATCACAGAATTATGAGATCACTGGAATGAGTGAGATTTGGTGAGACAGCCTGCACTGCGTGACAGAAGTGCTGCCATGGGCACATAGAAGTTCCTTGGGAAATATAGGTAAAGAAAGCAAGGAGAGACTGTTGCCTCTCTGTGAAGGAGCAGCTCAGATGTGTGGTGCTCTTCAGTGAGATGGATGACTGTCTTGTTGATAACTTGCAGGACAGAATGAGAGGAGAGTCCCGTAACGGTGATGTCATGGTGAGAGTTTGTTACAGACCACCATTCAGGGCGGGGGAAAGGAAGAAGCATTCTATAAAAAACTGAGGAAGTATTTGGATCACAAACCCTATTACTCATGGAGATCTTGGACCTTGCTGAGATCCTCTGGAAGTGCAATGAGGTGGGGTTCATGCAGTCAAGATAGCTTGAGGGTGCTGGGGGATGACTTCTTGATACAGGACGAACCAACTAAGAGTGACACACAGCTGGATCTGCTATTCACTAGCAAGTATAGTTTTTGGATGTGGTAATTAATGGCATCTTTGACTGTAATTACCGTGAAATAGTGGAGTTCAAGATTGTGAGGGAAATGAGAACAGCAGAGTACAGACTTCATGGGTGCAGATTTTAGCTTATTCACAAAACGGATATGTAGAATCCCATGTGAGGCAGATGTGGAGGTCAAGGGAGCTCTGGAAAGGCAGCAGGCCTTTAGGTACATCATCATCCGAGTGCAAGAACAGGAAAAAAAGTAGACGTATCAAGAGACTGGTTTGGCTAACCAAGGAAAATATTATAGAGCTCTGGTGCAAAAAGAGAGTACACAGGAGGTGGAAGTAGAAGCAGGCTAGAAAGGAGGAATTTAGAAATATTGCTTGAGCATGTAAGGAATGTTGTCAGGAAGGCCAATGCTCAACTGGAAATGAGACTTGGAAGAGATATCAAGGGCAACAAGAGCTTCTACCAGTTCATTTCTAGTAAAAGGCTGAACGAGGAAAATGTGTTCTGTTGCTGAATGGGATGGATCATTTAGTAACAGATAAGACTGAGGTGCTCAATGCCGTATTTGCCTCAGCCTGCACCAAAGTTTCTGAAACCTCTTTCTTTAGTGAAAGGATTCAAGGAGAACGACCTACAGTGGATGAGGATTTAGTCAAGGATTCCTTGAAACAACTTGTCCCGTACAAATCCGTAATAACAGATGGGGTATGTCTGCTGGTAGTGGAAGTCCTTGCAAGGCTGATCACTATTATCTCTGAAAGGTCAAGGAAATTGGGGCAGGTCATAGATGCCTGGAGAAAGACAGATGTTGCACCCATCTTCAAAATAGTTAAAAAAAGCCAGAGAACTATAAGCTGGTCAGCTTCTCTTCTGTCCTTTGGAAAACCATGTAGCAAGTCCTTTTGGAATGCCTTTCTGGCTGTGTGAAGGAGAAGGTAATTGAGACCAGCCAACACGGGTTTACAGAAGCTAAACAATCCCTGACCAACCTGTTTGCCTTCTGTGATAAAACTAGATTTGTGGACAACGGCAGAGCATTGAACATCTTTTGTCTTGACATTGGCAAGGTTTCCATGCTGTGTCCCACAATACTCATGTATCAGAGTTAGAATGCTACATTCTGAATGGATGGACAGCTAAACAGGTAGAAAACTGGCTACATAATGGGGCTCTAAGGTTGTAGTTAATTGGTCATACTCTACCTTGGTGTCTTTGACAATTAGAGTATCTCAGGGGTCTATCCTGCCTAACAGATGGATGTTACAGATCATTATCTATTGGTCTTTCAGAATTGGATTACTATCCTCAACTTCTGTTTCCTTCCCCCTTTATATTTTCACAACAATCACCGCTTTAAAGAGATGACCTTGTCCTTTCATTTTAAATAAATTCCTTCCTAAGTACAGAATTTCCTCATCTTAAATAGCAGGAGTAGTCTGATCATAATATAAATTTGAGGAAACATGAGACCATGTTTCATCTCAGATTTAAAATTGTAAGCTTTGTTTCTGTAATTTCATCTCTGTAACCAAATCTTATGGGTAAGGATGAGGGGGAAGGCTAACAAAGCAGATATCCTGCTGGGAGTCTGTTATAGACCACCCAACCAGGATGAAGAGGTACATGAATCATTCTACAAGCGGCTGGCAGAAGTCTCACAATTGCTAGTGCTTGTTCTCATGGGGAATCTCAACTTACTGGATGTCTGCTGGAAATGCAACACATCAGAGAGGAAACAGTCCAGGAGACTCCTGGAGTGTGTGGAAGATAACTTACTGACTCAGCTGGTAAGTGAGTCTACCAGGGGAGGTGCTTCTCTTGACCTGCTGTTTACAAACAGAGAAGGACTGGTGGGAGATGTGGTGGTCGGAGGCTGTCTTGGGCTTAGTGACCATGAAATGATAGAGTTCTTAATTAATGGTGAGGTAAAGAGGGAGGGTCAGCAAAACCACTACCATGGACTCCCGGAGGGCAGACTTTGGCCTGTCCAGGACACTGGTTGAGAAAGTCCCTTAGGAGAGAGTCCTGAAGGGCAAAGGGGCCCAGGAAGGGTGGACATTCTTCAAGGAGGAAGTCTTAAAGTCACAGCAGCAGGCTGTCCCCATGTGCCCATGTGTCCCCATAAGACAAACAGGCAGGGAAGACAACCGGCCTGGCTGAACAGGAAGGTTTTGCTGTGACTCAGGAAAAAAAGGAGAGTTTACCACTCTTGGAAGAAAGGGCGGGCAACTCAGGAAGAGTACAGGGATCTTGTTAGGTCATGCAGAGAGAAAATCAGAAAGGCAAAAGCCCAGCTAGAACTCAGTCTGCAACTGTTGTAAGAGATAACAAAAAATTGTTTTACAAATACATTAACAACAAAAAGAGAGCCAAGGAGAATCTCCATCCATTATTGGATGAAGGGGGGAACATTGCCACCAAGGATGAGGCAAAGGCTGAGGTACTTAATGCCTTCTTTGCCTCAGTCTTTAGTAGTCAGACTGGTTATTCTCAGGGTATTCAGCCCCCTGAGCTGTGAGACGGGGATGGAGAGCAGAATAAACCTCCCATAATCCAGAAGGAAGCAGTTAACGACCTGCTATGCCACCTGGACACTCACAAGTCTATGGGGCCGGATGTGATCCACCCAAGAGTACTGAGGGAGCTGGCAGAGAAGCTGGCCAAGCCACTCTCCATCATCTGTCAGCAGTCCTGGGTAATGGGGGAGGTCCCAGACAACTGGAGGATCGTCAGTGTAGCACCCATCTACAAGAAGGGCCAGAAGGAGAATCCAGGTAACTACAGGCCTGTCAGCCTGACCTTGGAACTGGCCAAGATTATGGAGTGATTCATCCTCAGTGTGCTCACCGGTCATGTGAAGGACAACCAGGGGATCAGGCCCAGCCAGCATGGGCTCATGAAAGGCAGGTCCTGCCTGACCAACCTGATCTCCTTCTATGACCAGGTGAAACGCCTAGTGGATGAGGGAAAGGCGGTGTATGTTATCTACCTGGACTTCAGTAAAGCCTTTTACACTGTCTCCCACAGCATCCTCCTAGAGAAGCTGGTGGCTCATGTCTTAGACAGGTGTACTCTTTGCTGGGTGAAAAGCTGGCTGGATGGCCGAGCCCAGAGAGTTGTGGTGTGTGGAGAAAAATCCAGTTGCTGACTGGTCACAAGTGGTGCTCCCCAGGGCTCAATTTTGGGGCCAGTCTTGTTTAGTATCTTTACCAATGATCTGGATGAGGGGACTGAGTGCTCCCTCAGTAAGTTTGCAGATGACACCAAGCTGGGTGGGACTGTCAACTGCTCAAGGGTAGGAAGGCTCTGCAGAGGGATCAGGACAGGATGGATCGACGGGCCTAGGTCAGTTTTATGAAGTTTAACAAGGCCAAGTGGCAGGTCCTGCACTTGGGTCACAACAACCCCATGCAACACTACAGGCTTAGGGAAGAGTGGCTAGAAAGCTGCCCGGCAGAAAAGGACCTTGGGGTGCTGGTCAACAGCCGGCTGAACATGAGCTGGCAGTGTGCCCAGGTGGCCAAGAAGGCCAATGACATCCTGGCATGTAATCAAGCATAGTGTGGCCAGCAGGAGCAGGGAGGTGATCGTGCCCCTGTACTTGGCACAGGTGAGGCCGCACCTCGAGTACTGTGTTCAGTTTTGGGGCACTCACTACAGGAAGGACATTGAGGTGCTGGAGCATGTCCAGAGAAGGGCAACGAAGCTGATGAAGGGTCCAGAGAACAAGTCTTATGAGGAGCGGCTGAGGGAGCTGGGGCTGTTTAATCTGGAGAAGAGGAGGCTGAGGGGAGACCTTATTGCTCTCTACAACTACCTGAAAGGAGGCTGTAGTGAGGCAGATGTTGGTCTCTTCTCCCAAGTAACTAGTGATAGGACAAGAGGAAACGGCCTGAAGTTGCCTCGGGGGAGGTCTAGATCAGATATTAGGAAAAATTTCTTTACTGAAAGAATGCTCAAGCATTGAAACAGGCTGCCCAGGGAAGTGGTGGAGTCACCATCCCTGGAGGTGTTAAAAAAATGTCTAGATGTGGCACTTCAGGACACGGTTTAGTAGGCATGGTGTTGTCCGGTTGATGGTTGGATTTGATGATCTTAGAGGTCTTTTCAAACCTATGATTCTGTGATTCTATGATTTTTTAAGTCTACTTTCTTCCTTTAGCCATGAAAATATATACTTTTGCATATCCACCTACCTGGACCTCCAAGCATACTGAAGCTTCACAGTAGGCGTTTTGCTTTTAAACAATGTTTTGTTGAGATTTTTCACTAATTTCCTGGAGAGAGTAGCAGAATGTTTAAATAGACTGGAAATTTGTGTTAGTTTAAATTTAAATGAATTGCTGATTAAACTCCGAAAGGAGGCTAATAAAGACTTACATTCTTTCCATGTTACCTCAGCTAGGCTTGTTGGGTAACTGCAGCAAATTTTCTTTTGGACATCCTCTGTAGCAGTTTGGCAGTTCTGATATGTTTGGTTTGTGGTGAATGAGCTCACAGTCATTATTCACTGTCTGAAATACTTAAATGTTCGGGCCCTATGTTAGAAGATATATCTATGGTGCCATTTGCCATATTTGATTTATGACATGCATTTAGAGTTGCATCCCTAGATACCCCTTGAAGAACTCGTCTAGTAGTTGGGCACAAGAAGGCAGAGAGGAAGCAATTCCTTGTTTCTGTCTTGATAATGGTCTTGATCACAGGGACCTTGAGGTCCGAATGTGGAGCTCACCTGAATCATCCAGGAATGCTAGATACATGGTCTTCAGACATCATGGATATTATGTACCTGAGGGCTACCAGAACAACTTGCACAGAATTCCAGTCTGACATGGAAAATCCAATATACGCAAATCTAGGCAGAAAATAGCACTGGGGAATCAGTAGCGCTCAGATACAATATATAAGTAAGAACAGAAGTGTTTGATCATTCTGTCTTTGACAGATGTAGCCAAATTCTGTTGCTGTATTGTCATCATCACCAAATTTAGCTTTTGGTTGGAGGAATCCTTTATCAATTGTGAGTGGCTGTTTTATGGAAATCAATCCTAAATGTCATCTTCCACCAGTAGAAGATTCCTGCAAGAGATACTTCTGTGAAACTGGGCACTGAATTTCTGTATTTCTGCTCCAGCCAAGGCATGTTGAGCTCCTTGTTAGATGTGCTTTTTTATAATATCATACTATTTAATACAGCTGTCCTTGCTCTACCTCCACACTAATAATCAGTTTGTGTTAGACAAAGCATACGTTGTTGTGGTAACCATCTATCTATTTGTAGGGTCAGTACAGCTAGGGTTCTTAGATCTGTTTGAAGTTGCTCTATATGGTCTCATTGTCTGAGTTGCTCTATATGTGAGGGAGCAACTGGAATGCATTGAGCTTGGCCTGGGGGCAAGTGAAGAAGGAGTTGAAAGCTTGTGGGTTAGAATTAAGGGACAGGCTCACACGGGTGACATTACGGTGGGTGT
>Ga0065711_1027962_pt1 | contig 44615 bp, 32 predicted proteins | sample Hoacrofraction12_FD_59098 | JGI IMG/M metagenome (GOLD analysis project Ga0065711, IMG submission 59098) | Hoatzin crop microbial communities from Cojedes, Venezuela - Epithelial fraction 12 v2 (version 2) | ecosystem: Host-associated > Birds > Digestive system > Esophagus > Crop | place... | reverse complement strand
GGCCGGACGTTGGGCGCGCGCCTCGCCTTACGGCGTGTGCGGCCTGGCTCTGGAGACTCACAGAGCGGGGTTTGGTGTGGGCAGAAGTCGTGGGTGGGCACGGGTTTCTAGAAGGAGCTGGGGAAAGCCACGCGGCCTGGGTGCCCCCGAGATACGGGGCAGTTTGGGCGTCTGAGAAAGGCAGGGGCGGTTTCACAGAAGGGGAGGGTGGTTGGTGTGGTCCCACTGTCACAGCGTGCCTCTGAGAACTCGCTCTGGAAAAAGGGTGAATAGTGAAATGGCGTAGCCAGCTGCTGACATCACATTATTTACAGCAGTCAGCTAAAACTGTTTGTGAAGGCTTGCAGAAGGAGTTCGGGAAACTGAGTGATTGGGTAATAAAATGGCAGATGAAATTCAGTGTCAATAAATGCAAAGTAATGCACATGGAGGAAAACAACCTTAAATATATGTTCACAGTGATGGACTTTAAATGAGCTATTACCACTCGGAAGACAAATCTGGGAATCATTACACATAATTCTTCAAAACCATCGACTCAAAGCTAGCAGTGGTCAAAGAGACAAATGGAATAATAGAAATTATTAGGAAAGAAATAGAGAACATGATAAAAGACATACTTGTTACCATTCAAACCTGTGCTGTGCTCACTTCTTGAATGCCGTCTGCAGTTCTGGTCTCATGGCAGAATAAAAGAATGTACGAGGTAGGTGTGGAAAATACAGAACTAGAAACTTCATGAAGAAGATGAGAAGGTTCACTGGAGGGAGGGAACAATCTGTTAGACAGCAGGTTTAAAAGAACCACAATAATTGGTCAAGAGACAACAGCAGTGTGGAGCTCATTGTCATAGGAGATTTTGAAAGCCTAGATGTGATGAAATCAACAACAACAACAATTAAATAAAGCTGTTGGCATTAGGCCAAACAAAGGCTGTAGTTTTTGAGTGATGTACACACAATTACATGCTCAGGAAAGAACACAGTTTCTCGCTGCTGGAAAGGCATAAGCAGATAATCACTATCTCAGCCTTGCTTCTAACACTCTTTTATTATCTGTTGGCCTGCGCAGACCTTTGCTTTTAACTAGCAAGGCCATAATTATATCATTATGCTAAAGAAATATTTTGGTCCTAAGGAAAATCCGTGGCAGAATTCATTGATTTAAAGAACAGGGAAATCAGTTCTGCTGCTACCTGGGTCGTGTCTCACTGTGCGAGGTGTTGCGTTGATTGAAGCGAGACTGCTGGCACAGCATGAGCAGCTTATAACAGGTAGCTTTGAGCTGCCCAGAAAGTGGCAGTGACTACGAGTGGGATTCATTTCAGCTAACTTTAGCTGGTCCTGAGAACTAGGTGCTTATTCTTTAGGCAACTGAGGTACTTCTTCCTGTCACAGTTTTTCCACAGTACCAGGTTTTCCAGAGGAAACAAGGACAAAATACGTATCATGTTCCCAGAAAAAAGGCATGTAAAACATCAGGAGCAAAAGTCACCTTGCCTGCTTTTCAGCACCTGTAATAGGAAATGAAGATGATGGTGTTTGGACACTTTGAGGTAAAGACATGAGCCAAGAACTTAATTTCCCTGATGAAAATAAATGTGATAGTGTTTGGGATGTAACAGAGTACCCATGCTTTTCAGGTGTCTCAGTGACAGAACAAGTAAGCAAAACCCAGAAACAGTGTTTGCATTACAAGCAAAAGTATTTCTGTGTGGTCCAGACAGATTCCTTATTGAATAGGGATCCCACTTCTGGTCATTAGACTGCTGCAGAGCTGTAACTGCTTTGTCTAGCCAGGGTTTCATCCCTTTCTGTTGGATTAAGACTTTCTGCCAGTGAGGAAGCATCACACCTCAGAACTGAGTCCTGTCTACTGGAGCAAGCATGTTTTAGATTAATAGTAGGCAAAACCAAAGCAGAATATTGCAGAAGGGAAGACAAATGAAAGAATACTGTAAGCTGTATGTTTTAGGATGGTAGGAAGGAGGAGACTAGGTTTGGGGGAATCTGTTCCAGGGATATAATTATCTATTTTTTTTTTTTAATTGCTGATGTAGCAGCTGATCCCCAGTTCTTCCCCTTGCACTGAGTCTTTTTCTGTTTTCGAGAGAAAAGCTTAATGGATCAGACACTTGAGCAGTGGTGAAAACCTAGTATGTTTGTTCCAGAAGTAATTTCAAAAATGGAAGACAGCATTTTAGAATCCTGAACATTTCATGGTTTAGGAACATTCCTCTCATTCCCTCCAGCTCTCAAGCCTTATATACTTTTTTTTCAGGTGGTCAATCACTGAAATTTTTCCATGGAAAAGAAATATATATGTATTTATATAGACTTACGTATGTATTTATAAGCAGAGAGAAAAATAAAGGGCTAAGCATCTTTTCCTAAGTGGGTACACAGGGCCTGCCAGTCAGCTGCTTTCTTTGGTATACACAATTAATTCATATTAATTATCATGTATTGCAGTGATACTGAACAGCTGCCACTGAAATTGAAGCTCCCTTGTGCTGTATCTGCGCAAAGGCCGAGGAAGAGTCCTAGCCCTGAAGCCATCAGTGCTTAACTAGACAAGAGGAGCCATGGCAAAAAAGAGGAGACGTCTCCTCTGTTTAATTTCTCTGACTATCCTCGGGATTTCTAAAGGAACATTTACCCAAAGCAGTGCTTGGTTAGAGATCCCTGACCAAGCTGGTGCCTTGAACTGTCCCAGGGCAGTACTGTGCAGACCCTGGAACAAGCCCCAGATCCAGAAAAGCCGCACAGATGGGGTGCTGTGCCCGTGCCGGGGTCCCTCTTCTGACCCAGGTTGGTGTGGGAGAGCTGACAGGATTCTACCTCCACAGCAAGTCTGTGGAGCACTGGCAGAAGAGCCATCACTCATCTTGCCTTCAGTGGCAAACACACCTCCAGTGGCTTAGCTGAGAGCACACAGGGGCAGCAATAGAGTGAACTACAGACCTGCCTAAATCTTCCAAATGAAGAACTCCCAATCCAGCAGACCTTATCCAGAAGTGTGGTCACATCTGATTCCATGCTTTGTACTACACTGTGCATGGCATATTGTCTCTGGGAAGAAATCAGAAGTTTTTGCAACGTACGTCAGTTTTGGCTACAGCTACCGTTTCAATATAGTTTCTGGGTACCACCTTTTCTTTGTTAAAAGAAAAACAGAGTTGTCGTTAGTGCTCAGTGTTATTTTGATACGAAGGTAATGCATGCATTAAAAATGCATAGGTAGATTAGGTATTTAACATTCAGCTGGAGTTCTTGCACAGTCTGAGGGCATGAACTGTAGCCAAGAATATATGGATTCTTAAAACTGTTTCCTGTGCTAAATCTCAGCATCAGCCTGTCCATAAGTAATGAGGAGAAGGATGATGTAAAATAAAGGTATTGTTAAAATACTGTCACCTCTCCCTCCGCCACATTTTTAAAAGAAATATATTGCAAAAAATTCATAAAGCATCTGGCCGTCTTTCTCCTGTCTGTCTTTCTTCCTCAGTCTGTTGGAATCAGCGCTCTATATTACTCCTTAGATTCAAGAGATTATGGCAATCTTCTCTGTTTTTTCATTAGTTGAGCTGATTCTGTGCAAAAGCTATTTAAGATTCATGAGTGATTTTGCCTCTGCAAAGAATAAGAATGCAGCTGAGGAAAAAAAAAAAGAGAGGTTTCCAATATTCTAGTCTGACCATGGGATACTGATGTGAAATATGCACACAATTAACTTGAAGTTAAATGCAATGATTTCTTCCTTTAAGACTCTCCCCACACACTGAGGCGTGCCTAGCTCACTGCATCCGAACCATTTGCATCCTTCCTCTTGGGCAGGCTGAAGCTGCACAGACATACTCCTGCTCGACTGAGTGTCTGCAGAGCTGTAAATTCCCAACAATTATCACACACTTTCCTCAATCTGGGAACCTCAAGGTCTGTGGTTTCTGTGGCCAGACCCTATTTCTTCAGGCCAAAGTTTCTTATGTTCTCACAGCAGAAGGCTTGCAGACAGACAAATCAGATTCTGTTGGTCGTTGATCCCGAGAAGCTGGATAGAGTTGAATCCCCTTTCTGCCCACAGATGAGCTACATATGCCATCGTGCCTGGGGCATGATGTACGACTGCCTGAACAATCCGCCAGACCCTGGCAAGGGGTGTATTTGGGCTTAGATAATTCCTAGGCTCCACATCTGTCTGTAGCTCCCACTTCACACCTCTCAGTGGATGCAGGGATCATTTTAACTGAGTAATATTAGGATGATTGTCATAGATATTTCACAGGAAGAAAAGCAGAACTAGTAACAGGGTCCTGCTCTGGCGGGTTTATCATGCTTAGAGGTGCCAGTTAGAGCAGCCCAGCGTAGTGCAGTTCAGTACAATGGCTTTGTGCCTCCTGATCCTCAAGGCAGTTAAGGAGACCGATGTGAATGATTCACATACCCTGGATCTGCTCAGGAGACCGCTGCTCCAGGTGCTGCGTAATGTCAGCTCTTCCACACTGGGACCTGTCAAAAGGGTTTGCAAGTAACGCCCATGTCCCTTCCCTCCTGGCTTTCCCATTGTGTTTCTGCAAGGTACTTGGAGCAGTAGCGTGGCATTGGACACGAGATAGTCTAAGAATTACCTTCAGGCTTATGTTTAGGCACACGTGCTTCATTACCTTCTTGGATCAGGACCTTAGCACCCAGCAGTCACCAGGTGAACAACCCTAATGTGAAGCCAGTGCCAACTTTGAGTGGCTAAGCATCAGAACTGGCACATTGTACTGATGCTGTCTTCTTCATTAAGAAAGATGATTCAAATATCATTATTTCTTGAAAAGCATCCAGCCTGTGAAAAGATTCAGACACTGTTGATCAAGTTACCATGGATTGCTTTTGAGACATTCAAGCTATTAAGAGCAGGAATGTTTTGTCTGAAATTCTATACAGAAGCCTACTGATAGAAATAATCACTTGCTAGATGTTACCTTTTGTCTTTTGTACACAAGTAGAAGTTTACCGTGTTCCTAATTACAGTGAATTAGATGAATTTGTCCTAGCAAATCAAGCCATTCAGAGTGTGAATTTCTTCTAGAAAGGGAAGAGCAAATAAGACTTCAAACATCAAGTCCAGAAGAAAAGGTTGTGAAGATGGGCAGACATGAGTCATAAAGGAGGCATACTGTAAGTGACCTTTATACCTCTGCTTAATGTTTTTTCTTCTTGTACAAAGAAAATTAGTAACATTGTAACATTTGAGGACATAATTTATTGGAACTTCTTAAAGAACCACTCATTATTTCATATGTTTGGGACAGAAGCCTTCGAGGCACCCTGGAACACGCACGTTCTATCAACCGCAAGAAGATAATTTCTACTCTCTAATACCTCTCTAGAAAGTTTCCAAGATGAACTCTGTAACAAAACTGTGACTACAGAAATAAATTTTTTCACTACCTGTTGCAAAACAAAACAAAAGAGGGACTGATCTAAAAAAATGTGTATGGCCTTTTGTACTCATTTACAGAAAGGTCTTTTTACAAATTTTGACAATGTAGAGTTGAGTGGGATGTGACCACAGTCTAAGGAAATGGGGAAAGAGAGGCAGCCGCTCCCCAACTTGCAGCTAAGAGTACACATGGCATCCAATACATGCTGTGAGCAGAGCTATAGCCCCATCAGCCCTCTTCCCTATAAGTCTATCCCTGATGTAACAGCAAGGAAAAATTGTGCAAAAATAATAGTTACTTTCACCATAAGGTCCCGCTCAGTTGTAAGGGTAGTGGAAATAAGAACCAGTGTCTCTATTCATAAAAGTGCTACTTGTTACTATAAGCCTTTGCCCTGTCTTCCTCAAGGTTACGAGCTGTAACTGTGCCTGGCAGCACAATTGCAGAATCTCTCTCTCAAACTGAGGTTTCAAATTGCTTAAATCCTTCCCCACGTTACGAGAAAAGCTAACACAAATATCTCCTCTTTAATTTTTAATCCAGAGGACACTGAAACTGAGAGAAACACAGATTTTGCTCACCTCTCTGAATGCAGCTAGCTCTGGGGCAGAATACAATCACTTTTAACAGTCTCTATCATACTGCATAATTGGCTGGGGCAGGACAGGAGGTGACTGAAAATGTAAGAATAACTCCTTGGTGGGTGCTTTGTCCCCCTCTGTGTACTAGGGAAGAGTCTGTAAGTTCACTGCAATTCATTGAGAATCAAACAGCTGCAGAGGAGAAGCTGAGGAGGAGGAGAAGGTGTCACATTACTGTACCTCACAAAGGAGACTTTGAGATTCATTATTTAAGCTCTTACGTTCCCACTGGGACTCAGAGAGGATTATGACCTGTCCTCATTGAGACCAAGGTGACTTCAGCTAACACATGCTTGATTCGGTTTCTCACGGACTGCACTGCCTCCCACATCCCAGCTCTCCAGCCTGGTCTGCTGATTTGGATGGGGATTCCCAAACTCTGCAGCTGAGCTTCACTTGATGAGAAGGTTGCCGATACGCTTCATGCCTCGCTGGGCACAGCTCCTCTCAAAGACTGGGATGAGGAGACTGGGTTGTCTCTCGCACGGATACTGCTATTTTGACGAGTCAGTTTTGACACATTAGTATTATTAGCAAACACTGCATGGCAGCGTCTTCAAACAGCTGGGGTTGGGTGAGGGGGAGAGAGGACAAAGTCAGCCTAAATCATCTCCTATAATGAGAAAGGCTACAGGATTTGCTGTTCTTAGTCACTGACCGAAATAATACATGTGTTGCAGGTGCAAACATTGCAGGCAGTGCTTTTGGGACCAGTCAAACTTTCTGGGTTATGTGTGCCATCCAGGTAACGCTGCCACATTTCTGACTGGGATTTCCTGGATGGGAACACACCACATAGGAGGAGCTAGGCGCTCCCTTGTTGCACCACAGCTGCTAAGTGTGTATCTTGGAGGCAGCAAAGCCTCTTCTTTCAGGACTGATTGTGCTAAGCAATGGTACTGGACTAGCCACGTGTGTCTGAATCCCTGAGAAATGTCAAATAAACAAGGATCTCAGTGGTCACTTGTACAGCATTTCCAGGCAGAGGAATAAAGGGGTGCTTCAGGTACTGTGGATGGATGGGGGTCATACATGAACAGTGGCAGGTGAGAAGCTTCAGACTGTGGGAGATGCTGAAAAAGCCTTATATACAGGATGGCATGAGATCAGCAAGTCAGACCTGCGGGAGTCACCAGTGCAGTGTCCTGCTCTTTTTTTGTTATTTTTTTCCCCAGCACCATGAAAGGATGAATTAGGTCCAAACTGGCTTTTTGCCTTTGTTCTGCATCTGAGCTTTTCAGTTCTTTCCATCATCTCCCACGCTGCTGCCTGCTGGCCATTCATCCTTGCCTTGCTGCCCGAAAACTGGTGCCTCCCAGGACTACAGTCACTACTGCCACCACCTATTTAAACCGATTAAACTAACCTGGGTGATTTAACATGGTACAGATGAAGGAATGCTGACACAAATTGCTGTGTGGGCTGGTTCAAAAGGGTGCTTAACAGCAGGAGAGGGAAGAGGTGGGAAGAGGAGGACAGGGGACACAACAAATGAGCAGCTGCAGTGATAACAGCCAGCAGCACGGCTGGATCCGAAGGAGGATGTTTGCCCACAGCCTCTGAAAGCAAATATACTGGAGCTTTGGGTGGTCTGGCACATCTGAGAATAAGTGCTACTTATTTCATTAACTAAATAGGGATTTGGGTATTTGTTCTTATTTCCAGACTGTAGCATTCATGGGCTTGTGTGTGCTGTGTAAGCGTTGAAAGATTTGGCTGCTTTAATTATGGTAACAGGTCCTGCATTAAATGCTGTGTCTCACATGAGAAGATGATGATGCTAATTTCTAAGGTGAAGTAAGGAGAAGGGTAGTTCTGCTGCGACTTACATACATCAATCCACGAGATGCCTCTAGTTCCAAATCAGGTTGTCTAAACTCAAAATAACACAAAATTTCTGAAGAATTCAGCTTTTGAACCTGCTTTTTCTGGTTTCTGAGTGATCCTTGCTTTCCTAACGTGCCCTGTGACTGTTTTATTCAAGAATACTCATGTCAGGGCATCCTGGAACTGTATGAAGGGCAGCAGCCAAAGATAGTGGTCCTTCAAACACTTCTATACACATTGAACTGCACTATGGTGAATTGTTTCTTCACTATCTGTGGTACCCAAGTGCGTAGTTCCTTATCCAGCTTTGTGAACTTTTCATTATTTTCTTTTTACATTATTTCCTTTAGGCAAATGCAAAAGTTTGGAAAATACTGCTGAGGACTGGAGACCATTACTTCAGTTGTCTTCTAGAAACTAATAATTTAGCAAAATCAAAGTGTTTTTCTGGGATATATCAATTTCATGTGCATCACTTTGTGTGAAATTATCTCAGCATGATGGAAAAGTTTTGGTTCAGCATTATCAAAAGAACTTTTAGCTCTAGTCTGATAGCTAAGCTGCACCATTTTGTCTTTTAATTTTGAAAGTTCATCTCAGCCTGCCATACAAAATTGAAATTATATGGCCAAAGTGGCACTCTTTATATGTAAGCATAATCCTCTTCCAGTTTACCTGCAGCAGTGGTTAAACTGTCCAGGGTGGATCTGGATACACTTTTACCAGAAGGGAACACAGAAAATAACTGCACTGGCTGAACATCCTGACACTTGTTTGAACTCTGATGTCACAGCCTGACTAATGGATCACATCTAAAATACACCAAACCAAAATAGGCAAGACAATTACTTGCAGGTTTCTTAATACCCTTAACAATAGGATATTAATTTCCTGCTGGTCAATGCAGACATCTCTGCTGTTTCTTCAAAGTTGCTATCTATGATATTATCAGAGTGGTTTCTGGTCCTACTAAGATCCAATTCTTCCACAACTTCAGGCATGGTGAAGTGGATCACCTTTACCCAGCCCTGCAGGAACTTATGGGAAGCTTTACTGGAAAGTGGTTAAGCAGCCTCCTTACACCACGTAGCAAGACTTGCTGGAGGCCTGTAGAGATCTTGACCATGGACAAAAACCTATCTTCCCACTGCATCCAATGCCTGCGGCCATTTCTGTCTTCCCTCAAGCATGAGGCTAAAGGGCCAATGCTATACATTCTCTTTAAAATTAAAAATGGGCAATGTTATCTATAATTATAACATTCTAGGCAGTTTTTATCATTTACAATGCAGGTATAGTAAATGATTTAATTGTGTGGCACCTCTTTGCCCCTCACAGCAAGCACATAACACTTATTAGCTTCAATAGGAGTTACGTGCACATAACTATGCAAGAAATGAATATATCCCTTTGATTACAATAAGGTTATAAGCAGCAGGAGTCCATTATGATTAGCAGTAAAATGAAGAATTTTTCATAAATCATAAATGTTACTTTATAATTTCCATTTCTCCTTATCCTTTTTCTCTGTGTGCATCTACAAATTTATATTTTGTCCTAAATCAGACACTTTGCAATCATCCCAAAAGCTGTTATTCATTATAACCCAAAATGAATTTGCTGAATTTTTCTTTTTTAATTTTCAAAGGATCAATTATATCAACAAGAAAGGAAAAAAAAAAGACTAAGAACAACAAATGTATTAAAATCACTCCATAATATTTGCCTGAATTGACTTTCTGCTTCTCTGCCCTAGGGCTAGATCTGACTTGAATTTCACTTTGCATCCTTGCAACGTCTGCCACATCCTAAAGTCCTCATATTCCCAAATGACAACGGAGGTGCCATGAGTATCAGCTTAGCCACTCCAAAGCAGTACAACATCTAGCAGGGAGAAAGAAAAGGCTACTAGCAGCTGTACCGTTACAGCTGCTACCACAATATCTGCCTGAGGTGGTACAGTGTGACATTTTTTCTTTTGGTTGTCAATCTCTGTTCTGAAAACGTATTTTCCGTGCCATCCTGTTACCTAGCAGTGATTCTGGGCAGCCACAGTTTGTGTAACGTAAGCAAGGGTTACAGCTTTCATGCAGGTAGGGTGTGAGATCTGCAGTGCTCATAAAAGCTTGGAGGCAGTGTTGTAAGAAAGGTGTAATGGTTCTGAGGTGAGGGTGTGACTGGGGCTGTCCCTTTAGGTATAATTATGCATTCATGACTGTTGGAGGTAGGGCTAGGCAGACTGCTGCTCTGCTGTGTCAGCTCCTGTATTTTACACATATCTGTGTAAAATTGCATTTCAGGTCAGTGCATATGCTGCACAAATGGCCAAGAATTACAGCTTTCTTTGACATTACAGAAGACATTTATGCTGAGAGAACAGGTAATCAAAAACCAACAGAGAAAATCTTTGGCACTTCAGGTGGAGTTGCATGTCTCAGCAAAGAAGGTAGCATTTTGCTCCTGACATACAAAGCAGATGAAGGTAAGCTGTGTTTCCCAGAAGCAGGTTCAGAATGACATCCTCTAGTACTGTGTACTGACCAGTCATTAGAAAGGGCTGTTAAGCTTCTTGCCATTTTTGTTGTTTTTCCATAGCTGCTTTGGTCCTGGCTGAGAAATTCTGTCTGACAGAAGCCAGAGTTTGTGTGTGGTTCTGGAAAGCGGCCACCCCATTTTTCCAAAAGACCAAGACTTCCTATGGAGCAGATCTGCTGCCACATGGAATCACACTGTATCTACCATTAAAAATTAAAAAAAGAATTCCTGCCAAATGCTGTGTGGGTTCATAGCAAGTAGCAGGTGAAACATCAACTTGAAACAGGGGAGCTATCATGACCAGCAGGCTAAAAGACATGTTCAGCTACATATATACAGACATCCATGAAAATGTCCTTTCCTCAGACGTGAGGAAAATCTTCTTTACTTAGAGGGTGACAGAGCACTGGAACAGGCTGTGCAGGGAGGTCTCCTTCTCTAGAGATATTCAGAACCTGCCTGGATGTGGTCCCGTGCAATCAGCTCTGGGTGAACCTGCTTTAGCAGGGGAATTGGACTAGATGATCCCCAGAGGACACTTCCAACCCCCACCGTTCTGTGATTCTGTGATTCTGTGATTCTGTGATTCTGTGATTCTGTGATTCAGATATAACCTCAGGATACCACAGTAAACCAAATCCTACTGTGCTTAACTGTGGCTGTGACATGTGTAACCAACATATCTGTCCACATATTGCTTCCATTTTGCACTATTTATCCTATTACCCTGAGTGTTCTCCATACAATTGACCACTTCCCATTGAATTGGTAGGATTTTTTCCACTGACTTTGGCAGGTGTTGATGAAGTCTTGTGACTAAAGAAAATAATTTGGCTGGAACACTGCATCATGGAAAAAAGATTTCATTCAATTTGAGCACTAACCAGATGGAGTTTGGTGTAAGGAGGAGTATCTGCTTTCTGTGGTGGAAAGGCCTCTCTCCGAGAGGTGAAATATTAGCTTTCCTTCTGGAGTTGAAGGCGCTGGGTTTTTGCTTTGCTGATAGAGTTGATCTTCCAAAGAACATTTTGCAACACAGGAGGGACACTGTGCCCAAGTTGAAGAATACGGTGTGTGATGATGGGGTCTCTTGTTTAGTGTAGGAAAAGGCACGAGAAACTCCTTTACGTTTATCACTTTAAAATTCTTGCAAGATTGTAGCAGAATGATCCCACTGCAAAACCAAGTAAGCCAATGCCTTATCAGTTCTTCCAACATCTGCAAACACTATTACCTTTATGCTTTTTGTGCTTCAAAAGTTAATGGAAAAAAGCCCTGAATTTTTATCATATTTGGTTACTTTTTTCTTCCTGGAAGTCTTAAAAGCCTAGAATCAAGGACTAGATGCAAAATGGTATGTTATTTGTATTATTTATAAAACCATATTATCAGGTATTAAAGTAAGTGACGACTAGCTCTATATTTAAGGTGGCAAAATGTTTTTTATTATAAAACTGCATTTTCCAATAGTTGTAGCTTGTGAAACATCCACCTTCTAGGCTAAAATTTGCCGTGCTTGGTGAATAATTTTGAAAAGTTTACATATTAAGTATTCAGACCACTTTTGAGTCAGAGTGAGAAGCAGAATGTATTTCTCCCATTGTATCTTGTGACCCTTTTCAACAACGCTTATGGGCAAAATGGCTGACAGTTGAAAACTGTGATTTGCTATGGAAATAGCTATGCCTAAGTCTCAATGCCCAGCCTTATTGTGAAGGAAATTGATTTTTAGGTAACTGACATATGAATGATTGAAAATCCCATACCAACCATGCACTGTAAAGGCTTTCTCGTCTTTTTTTTTTCCTGATTTTGCCCTGCAACCCTGATCTTGGAAAGACTTACACAAATGCTTAACTTTGCATGCCCTGAGCAGTTCCCTTGGCTCCAACAGAGTGACCACAATGCATACAGCCTGTGTGAGGGGCTGGTCTTTATAAAACAGGGTTACACACTTATTTTTTTATTACTGACATAGCCTGTAACTTATCTTAATGCATGATGACCTGGCTACATTTCAAATGTTTTGAAGGCTTAAAAGAAGTTTGAAGGACCCAGATTCCCAGCAAAAGAAGCACTCTTCTTAGGGTGTACAGACTTCACTACTTTTTCTGTGATCTACAGGAAACATAAACAGGGCAGGGAAGAAAAGTACTCCTGAATGCTATTCTGCAATTTATGGCCTCTATCTGCTGCGCTCTGAACAAGGGTGCAATCTAAAATGTCAGAGCTGGAAAGCTGTAGCTCAGAATGCAGGCTGGTCTCTCTAAGCAGCCATCCCTCCCCTTGTTCCTGAAGAAGCATTTGGCAGTTGATCACAAGACGAACATTTGCAATTCCTACACTGAAGCTGGAACAGTGAGCTTTTGGCAAGCCTGGTTAAAACACTAACAAAGGGTCCATTCCCACTGCTATTCAAGGTTGTAGGGAAGCCACTATTGAAGGAAAAAGGCTGAGAAACTCTTTCTACTGGGCATTGCCTTCCAGTCTCTGAGCAAATCTTGCAGGCATCTGCAAAAGGAGGTGGAGACAAGGAACAATATATTTGCTACAGACATTGAAAAGTAGGTAGTAAGCAAGGCTTTGTTTAACAGGGTCACAGCTGAAGAGGTTATGAATGATCTTAGTACATGTGTTTTAGAAGAGCTCGAGGCATGTATCAGAGGGTCTATTAAAACACTGCCACTCAGTCAGGGAATCTGAGCAAAGGAAAAGCATGTATGGTTTCCATACATGCTCTGTCCTCTGCTGTTGTGTGGCACTTCATGTAACAAGGATGGACTTGTCTAGAGGCATCAGAGCCAGCCGTTTGCCATCTGGGTATCTCCACAATGCAGCAGCACATTGAGATGCAGCTCCAGTTCAAAGGTATTTGAAGTGACCAAGCTAATAAGTGCTGCCTCCGGGAACCATTACCTAACGTTTCAACAACTGTTTAGGGTAAAATGCCAAACTCAGATATTCTCCCCGCCCAGGCAAATGCTTTGATTAGTCGAGTACAGAGCAACAGTCCCTTGTACTTTCTTACTGATTGACCATTCCCATCTGCCTCACGGCCCATGTTGGATAAGGATTGGGAAAGCCTGAAAGATGGGCAGGTTGTTAAGCAACTCAGACGAGTGTTGAGAAAGATAGATATGAGTCTGTCTTTACTAGGCAGAGAGGCAAACTCAGACTTTCCACTAGGAAGAGAATGCCCCACACCCACCACTGTATAGAGGCAAAGCTTCTAGTCGCCATCCCTGGAAAGAGGGAATGGCAACATCTCCCTGTAGTGCTGGGGAGAGCACTCCTACTCTCCGAAAAGACAGGAAACCCCAAGTACTAAGCCCTGCTCACTACATTGCTCTGTGCCGTATTCAGGCTGCTTTGACATACCAACCCCCTCTTCCCACGAGCCATCGGGTTTGTTGGGCCTCGGCACAGGTGTTGGATGCCAGCCTGACGATACCAGCCCAAAAGTTTGGTGCTGCAGCTGCTATGACCTCTCTCGGTTCTGGCCTGCAAGGACACCAGAGCCACATGGCAGAGCTGAGTATCGAGAGGCGTGTGTGGGCTGTCCCATCCCTGAGTCACATAACAGCTCCTAGGAACGGAGTGAGGGAGGTGGGTGGGGGTCTCTGGAGATGGAGTAGGTACGTGACAGGACTGTGCTGGGCAGAAATAAGGCACATTTTTAATGATTTTCAAAGGCCATTTGTGATCCATCTCTTAGCACTTAAAGAGAAGGAGTGGGTGCATTACAGCATGATGGTGTTCAGCTTGAAAGGAGGGGCAAGGATCAAACTGATTCCTCCTTATTACAGGCAGTCAGAGGGCTCACGGGTAACAAAGCCAGCTGATCTAAAGAGACAATTGTGTATTGCACACGTATGATTTTATCCAGGGGCTGTGGTGACTCAAGCTTCCTTGCTTGCAGCTGATGGCATCATTAGAAGGTTTCTGCTCTGAATTAGAACAGGAACCCTTGAAGGAATAATGGCCTCATGATTCATAGCCTCCTGTTATTTATTTGCTCTATAAATTGCCTAATCCCATTGTAGAGAGATCAGGGTGAGGCTGGGTGTAGTGCAGGGACCACCAACAAGCGCTAAGGCCTGAGACGGTGGACTGGGAGGGACTCAGGCATGAACACATGCGGAACTGCCTCTTTGGGGCAAACTTTAAGTAGGGTGGCAGCTTTGTTTAGTGCTGGGGAACTTACTACCTGCACCTCTTACTGGTGTACATTTTCCACCAACTTTGAACAATGGTGAGATGTGTTGGCCTCACTCCAGTTGAATTTAATCACTCATAGCTCCTTTAATATTTCCTAGGCTCAGTGGGTTGTAGAAAACTGTCATTAAAGATGCAAAAGCATCACTGCCGTTTACTCTGTGAGGAGGGAGAGAACATATGGAGTGAGCCCACGCTTCGTGCACTGCAGCACTTCAGAGACTGGATTAGCATCTCTTTTTTTCAGTTGCTAGTCTGGCCTGGAAGGTTTGTTAATTGACTAGCATTGTTAGTATGGAGAAAACATCAGTGTGTTACGCTGAATGCAGCTGCAAGCATGGTCCTAATGTAATTTTATGCTTCTGATGCTTGATTTATAGTAACCTTCAGTAGATTATCACCAATATTTGGCTGCTGACATCACAAGTGAGGTGATACCTGTTACCAAGCTGGTTCTTATTTGGTATCACTCATTTTTTCGTCATTGCATCCTCCCCACCAACACTCAGTGATTGTGTGATAGAGTGGTTTTTTTTGTGGCCTTACTCCATGCCATATGACGGGGTAAAGAGATAAATATCACCTACAAAGGCTGCAGAAATAGTGGGTTGTTTTCACTGAAAATTCAGTGAAAATTTCAAGTACAGTTCATGGCTTTTACACAGCAATAAAGATTTCTAGGAATGCCATTCTGAGCAAAATGGGAGTACCTTTCTTTAACCCCTGTCCTTCTATGTTTGCAGCTTGGTATTTCCTATTTGAAGTGAGAGTGCAAGCAGTAAATAATGATTCTTTGGTAGAGGGAATTACTGCGTAATATTTTGGTATTGGAGCTTAAGGCCCATTTTGCACTGTAATTGGAAAAATATGGAAGGGGAAAAAAGTCAGCTGTAATTGGCTCATGGATTTTGCAGTTTCTTAACTCTCTCTTTCTCTCTTTCTTTATAAATATATACATGCATGCATGCATATTTAATGTACTGAATTATTGCTCCTTCATGACTACCCCTACCCGTTCCAACACTAGAGAGGAAAAAAAAGAAGTGTAAGTTCAGGTATCTTAATGTTAGGAAAACCACAGGAGAATCCCAGGCTTGCACCTACACATCTTATATAGCTCTTTCTGGGGCAATGGAAATGATGCAGGTATAGTGACAGTACTTTTGGAGTGAGATCTGGAACTGTATTTGATGACAGAATTAAGTTGCAGTAGGGTGGGTTAGACTTCATGTGCATCTACAAGCTGCACTCCTCATCTGTGCAATTTCGTTATTCAGCACTCATTTCCACAGTGCAAGAAATTAAGGTTATTTCTTTGACAGCTGACCTAGAAATTCAGGGTCAAGTTCTCCTGCTTCTTTGTAGAGTTTTATATTGCATCCATTATTGCAGCCTCCAAATGCTTTTTCATGTTAACAAAAAAAAAGTCACTAAATCTCACATAGAGTTCATGGAGCCTCTGGCAGTTTCCTTTTTTGGGGTCAGCACTCTGCATGGATGGCTGTTCTCTTTGGAAGGAATGAGGGAATGAAGGCATGAGGTGGGGAGAATAAAGGTTTTTGTATTGTTAGTGTCAGTGATGGCAGTAAAGTTGTCACCAAGGAAAGCCTAGGGACATCTCTTAGAGACCCCGAGGCTTGGAAATGCACTTGGTCCCCACCTGAATAATTTCCACAGAGAGTTCCTTTTGATTGGAGCTGTTTTGTTGTCAGTTCTCAGAGGCATTGGCTCTGAGGAGCTCACTGTCAGCAGGGGTCATGGACTGAAATTTCGTCCTTCACAGAGCAAGGATTCAATCCTTCAGCTTCTTTGATAAGTGAGACTTTGAATTGATGTCAGCAGCTATCTCCAAGCTAGGGAAAGGACTACAGCAGAAGCTCTGCGTGCATGCTGTGGCTTCAACCATGCAGAAGACAAAATTTGTACCTGCTGGAATCGAGCAGCAGCCTTAAACTGAGGTCCAGATATGGTTGCTTCTAATAATCCATGCTGATGCTGATAAATGCATAGATTGTGTTAGCCATGTCCCACTCCTGGGAGGAAGAGATAAAGTTGCCTCGCAAGCTGAAGATGAAGAAAGTGTTTTTAGAAATTAATGTGAATTGGTTGTCCAGACGTAGTGAGGATTCTGGTGAGACTCTGGAGCTTTGCATCTTTTTTGACAAATGGGCTTCACCAATGGAGCTACCCTCAAAGTACGTTTGGCTGAAATGCCATCAGGTGAGTTATTTTATTACAAAGCTGTATCAGTGAAACCTTCTGTCTCCAGACTGGCATGGACTCTGCAGGTGTCCTGGTTTCAGCTGGGATAGAGTTAATTTTCTTCCTAGTAGCTGCTGTGTTTTGGATTTAGTATGAGAAGAATGATGATAATACACCGATGTTTGTAGCTGTTGCTAAGAAATCAAGGGCTTTTTTCAGTTTGCCATGTTTAGCTAATGAACATGTTTACAAGAGCTGGGAGGGAGCATAGGAAGGCAGCTAACCCAAGCTGGCCAACGGAAATATTCCATACCATAGATGTCATGCTCACTATAAAAATGGGGGTTGGCTGGGTGGCAGGAACTTTTCCGTGAGTTTGGTGAGTTCGTGAAATCTGCAAGTTCCATGAAATCTACGAGTTCAATAAGTACCATACTCGCTGCTTGGGGACTGGCTGTGCAATTCGTTGTTGGGCGGTGAGAAAAATCTTATTGTGTATTGCTAGTTTTGCATATTCTATTATTATTATTATTATTATTATTATTATTATTATTACTACTACTCCTTCCGTTTTTGTGTTATTAAACTGTCTTTGTCTCAGACCATGAGTTTCAATTTTCCTCCATTCTCCTCCCCATCCCACTGGGGAAGGAGTGAATGAGCGGCTATCTGGTCCTAGTTGCTGGCTGCTGGGTTCAACCACAACAGCAGGTTACGGATGCTCCAATTGTGGCAGTGAATATATCACCAGAGAAGCGGTGTGCAGGGATTGGTTATGAAAACGGAAAGAACTACTTTGGTAAATCAAGAGTGGAAGCAGTGGCAAGACTGACTTGCCATGCTTTCTCCATGCTCAACAACACTTAACACACAATGTATTGACGGTTGGACTTGATGATCTTAGAGGTCATTTCCAACCTTAATGATTCTGTGATTCTGTGATTCTATGATTCTATGATTCTGACCCAAGGCAGAGCAGACACTTCCCCAAGGTCAAATAGTGTAAGGCGTGTCTTAACCCAAGGGGAACTCTGCTCGGGAAGCCCTTTCTGGATCTGCATGTCATAGAATCATAGAATGATAGAATAGTTTGGGTTGGAAGGGACCTCAATAATCATCTAGTTCCAATCCCTCTGCCATGGCTAGGGCCACCTTCCACTAGACCAGGTTGCTCAAAGCCCCATCCAACTTGGCCTTGAACACTTCCAGGGAGGGGGCATCCACAACTTCTCTGCACAGCCTGTGCCAGTGCCTCACCACCTTCATAGTAAATAATTTCTTTCTTATATCCAATCTAAATCTACCCGTTTTCAGTCTAAAGCCATTACCCCTTGTCCTATCATTACATGTCCTTGTGAAAAGTCCCTCTCCTGCTTTCTTGTAGGATCCCTTCAGGTACTGGAAGGCTGCTATAAGGTCTCCCCAGAGCCTTCTCTTCTCCAGGCTGAACAGCCCCAACTCCCTCAGTCTTTCCTCAAAGGAGAGGTGCGCCATCCCTCTGATCATTTTTGTGGGCCTCCTTTGGACCTCGAAGGGTAGTGTGGGTGAATCATGGGTGGCCCATGACTGGGAGCAGTAGTGACAGATTTTGTCCTGGAGCTCTGTGCCCTGGTTCCTGCTGCTGTTTGGTAGCACAGACAGCTTTGTAGAGGTGCATGCAAAGACGCAGAGAAGAATGTGAGGAGCGAAGTAGTGAGATGTCACAGTAAATTCAGATGTCTAGACCGAGGAGAGCCTGAAGTTCAGGCGCAGTACAAGGCTGTGCTTCCAAGCCTTCTTCCTAGCACTGGCCTTGGAAGAAACAGCAGAAAAAGAGGGAATGTTAAGGTGAGAAAGTGGCATTATTGTTGTGGGGTTGAGGGTTTTGTGCAGAAGGGATGCTGAGGGAAAGTGAATGTGAGACAAAACAAGAGTCCAAAACTAGAATGGTGCAAGACAGGCCATAGGTTTTCACTGGGAGTGTCCTTATGGAGTCTGGCATCTCATGTTGAAAGCAGGTCTTACAGAGAGGCATTCAACATGACTACAGAGATGGAGAACCCACCATTTCCCTGGGTATGTTGTTCCAGTGATTAATCATCTGTGCTCCTAAGAAGTTGTGCCCCATTACTACGTTGGATTTGCTGTGCTTTACCTTCTGGTAATTAGTTCTTGTTATGTCTTTCTCTGCTAGATTAAAGATCTCTTCTGTAGCTGGTATTTTCTCCCCATGTGGGTAATTATACCCTGTAGCCACACTGCTTCTCAATCTTATTTTTAACTAAAACAGATTGAGCTCCTTAAGTCTTTCCCTGAAAGGCAGCAGGCTCTTTTGTTCTTTCTCCACCCCTAGTCTTTGAATTATGTTTTGTGACTCTTCTCTCAATCCTGTCCACTTTTACAGTACCTTTCTAACAAATGGGTGGTAGAACATGATTCAGTCTTCTTCTGTCAGCAGTGGTCATAATGGGTCATCAACCGTGCAAGAACGTTTTATTTTTGTATTTTGATTGTAAACAGGATGCTATATTTTTATTAAAAAAACCCAAAAAACCAAAACCAACACACCAAACAACACTCTGGACTACTCCACATGTTTGGATATCACCTATTAGCTGCTCCAGTCTGGGCTCTGGTTTCTTCTGAGCTCCTGTTGGTGTGGGGCAGAGCTGACTTGAAAGCTGCTGCCGTGCCAGTGGGCAAGGATTTGCTGCAGCATAGGCCACCCTGCTCCTCGGTGTCTCAAGGACTCAGCAAGGAGCATGGGGCTGCCTGCCTCGCTCAGAGTGGGTGTGAGGTCTGTATTTCTCCCCGGGGAGAAGCAGGGCCTTCCACGTGCAGAACATACTTCTGATTCAAGCCTTCTAGTTCACTACCCATGCATGGGAGATAAAGTCTTTCAGTGCATGATTCACTATTCCTTTGCAGTTATACCCCAAAACTTCATTAGCTCTGCTGGCCCCAAACAGGTCAAGTTCAGCTTTTTGTCTGTGGTGAATCTTATTACTTTTGGAGGCTCGTTTTATGTCTGATGCAGATATTTCAGGCTTCACAGACAAACCAGGAGTAGTTCTTTTTGTTCGTTAGTTTTTGTTTAGAATAGTCCAGAAATCCAGATTATTATTTTCTTAACTGTCAATAATTTAATCTTCAGGTTGTGATATGGAATCATTCAAGTATCAGACAAAAAATAAGTTCACTCCACAATACTAACCAGAGTAGTTTGAACACATTGACTGTTTTCTATTCCAGATTCATTTGTTATACATAAGATGTCATCTTACAGCTTTTGTTAATACATTACCTTCGAATATAGAGGATGTCTAGGTGCAGATGAGCTGCTGTTGCAGACACATTATTTTTCGGGATATCTTGCCTTTGGAGTACTGGATTTCAAGACTTTAATGTTGTACTAAGCCAAAAGGCTTATGCTAAGGTATGAAAATACCGTCATTACAGTGAATGTTCTTTAGGTAAAGCTAATCTACAGCAGCAATCAACTAATTCTGATATAATTAAAAATAGACAGACAGGAAGATAGTCAGAGAGAGAAAATTATTCTGACTAACAGATCTTTTGTTGCTGACATGCGCTGAGGGAAACATCAGAATAAACAGATTTAAGCATGGTTAGGAGCTTAGATCGTATATTACTTCTTTCTGTTTATAACACAAAAGGAAGGGCTTTTTCTGCCAAGCTTGTCTGATTGCTTGTGATGAGATTTGGAGGGATGCCTTTAGAACAAATGGAGGCTTTTCTCTTCAGTGATCCCAGTCTGGGTGCCTCAACTGGGCATCAGTGAAATGTGACACAAATCTCCCTTGATCACAGAGCAGGCTTCTGAAGGAGGGTGAGATGAACAGTTTTGAGACAGGGCAGGGGAGACACTTCTGCATGAAGGAAAAGAAAGCCATCCTTGTGCTGTACACCTACTATTCCATATGTGCCATATAGCTCACCAGGAGCTGGGGTTGTTTGTGTCAACGTGATGACCAGTCACTCACGACATGTCTCCACAGAGGGGCACGGGGAGATGGGAGCCTGCTGTGAGGTGCGGGGTGTGAGCAGTTTCTGGGCTGAGCCAGAAGAGCACAGCTCAGAGCTGGAGGTAGTACCTCGTCCTAAGAGCAAGCAGAATTTCTCCCCCACTGTACAGATGGCAAGCTGCCACACAGATGGCAGTGGCGGAAAAAAACCCCGATAATGGCATGCAAAAAATTTATGGTCAAGCAGGGCCTTGAACACGGATCTCCCAAGTCCCATGCAGGGGCTGCTGGAGGGAATGGGAGCGGGGTGATGGGAGTGGGGAGGGAGGACTGTCAGGATCAGGGTGAATGTCTTGAAGCAACCCCAAGAGACAAAACAAAGTTAGGAGTCTAAAGACACTTAAACTGGAGCACTGAGGACACAGACCAAAGCTATGCTGTACTTAATCAGCTTAGATGCTCCCTTTGCTGCGAGCCAACACCAGTATGTGAGACTTCTATGCTCCTACCCGCCAGCCTCATGAATACTTTTGCGACCACAGTCAACTTCCCTAGGCTGTCAGACACAGTTGTCTAGAATAATCAGACAATAGAGGGGACAGGGAAAGAAAGAGAAAGAAAAGAAAACAAGGTAAAGAAAGGAAATGAGAAAGCTCTTTGGTCAAAGCCTTCTACGGATAGGATTTATTATTATTATTCTAATACCTTTTACCACAGTAGTGGGCCTTTCTCAGGCAAGAGATCCCAGCTGGGACGAAACAGGTGCAAAGCTGGTTCACTTTACAACATGGATTCTTGCCTAATAGGCACTGAACTCCAGCCATCAAATGCATTTCAATTAGAGTCTCAGGTTTGTCTCTGAAATATCAGACGACTCGGTAATTCAGCCAGCTATGCCCACCTTCCAGGTAAAGCCTTCTACTCTGGCTGTGGGTCTAAGCAGCCTGTGTCAGGACCCACGCCCTTCCTGTGGCTAACTCGTTGCTCCCAGAGGAAGAAGATTTGGGATGGGAAGTACAAACACCACTAGGTTTCTGCAGAATGGCTTTGGGACAGAAGCACACCCACCCCTACCTCCCCAACCACCTCCCTCTAAGACGGGGAGCATTTCCGTGCTTTACTCTAGCAAGATGAAAAGCAAGGCTGAGTTTTCAGGGCCCTCTCCAAAGACCACAGCTGAGCATCACCAGCTTTCTTGGGGTCTAAAGGAAGTCATCGCTGAGGTGGATTCCTGTAAACTGAGTCAGATTTCGCCAGCCCAAGCTATCTCATAGCAGGGGGAAGATGGTCATTAATACTGCTTCTGCCAGAGCCTGGTGGCAGGAGGGAGACCATTGCCTCAGCAATTTTCGAACACTCAGGGAAGTGCTTGTCAGCTGTACCAACATCAGGCATGAAGCAGCAGAGTCCAGGATGCAGGAACACAGCGGCTGGGTTTCATGGGGTCTGAGAGAGAAGAAGCATTTTTTTCAGCAGGATTCAAGTGACCTCACAGAGCGAAGGGCAAGACTCACAGGCAACAAGCTAGTGGGTGGCAGCAGCAGTATCAGCAAAACAAATTCTCATCAGCTTACCTTACCTTTTTATCTGCATTATCTTTCCTAACTGAGTGACACCTTCCCATCAAAGGAGGTCAGGAGAAAGAGGAGGGCAGAAGCAGCCATGGCTGCAAACTGTACCTGATTTAGACCTTCCAGGCTAAGATGTTGCCCTTCCTTCTGGATAGAAAAGGGTATTCTCATTTTGCAAATGACAATTTTAAATAGAGCAAACTCTGACCACAGCTGAAATAAGCAGTAGCTTATTCACACATTTTAACCATTCACACATTTTAACCATTATTATTAAATAATATTATTAAGGGAAAAATCTATATGTCCTGGCTATGACAGGAGATCTATTACATTTCCTTGTCTGATAAGTTTATGACAAGAGCTATAATCATGTTGGGGCTAAGTAGGTGAGATGGAAAAAAGGAAAGAGGATGTATTCTTATTAGCAGCTAGCTAAGGAATGTCCTGCCTGAAACCAGTATTTACATAACTGAAATTTTGCCATGAGAATTTTCAAGTTTGACAACAAATTCCAATTTTCTGCTGAGAAAATGCAAATGACAGTTCTAGAGCTGCCCGCCTGGCAGGCGTTTGTCAGCTTTGTTTTCTGTCTTCAGGGAGGCAGTGAAATCAACAAAAGCCATTTTGACAAGCAGAAGTTCAGCAAGCCAAACAATAAAATACTAAATTCTGTTTTAACTTTTCTGAAGATGGTATGTGTGTGGGATTCCTACCTATAATTTCACTTCTACAGAACGCATTTGTATTTAATTCTTCCTTTCCAAGTATTTGGGGAGCATGACAGCACTGAGCTTTGTGTGTGGTGCAACAAGTGACGAACTGAGGTACAGAAGAGAGTGCAATCCAGAATTCCTCAAGTGACACTGGCTGCTGAGCCTGACCCACATTTTCAGAAGAGTTTTTGAGCTTTTATCTGAACACCAAAACAGCCAGCCACATCTTAAAATGCAAAATCAGAGAGTAATAGTTTAATTTAGATCAGAAGGGACACTTCTGGGTCATCTTGTCCAACTCCCTGCTCCAAGCAGAGCCAGTTACCAGTGGATGAGGTTGCTCAGGACCTTATCTACTTGAGCTTTGAAAACCTCCCAGATGACACAGCCCCTCTGGGCTACTCTTGCAGTGCTTTCACCACACTTATGGTGAAAAATTTTCCTTATATTAAATTGAAATTTCTGTTGTTGCACATTGTGACCTTTGCCTTTTGTCTTTTTGCTGTACACCTCCTGTAGTAGTAGTAGTAGAGATGAGTTAGATCCTCTCAGCCTTGCCTTCTCCAGGCTGAAAAACCCAGCTCCTTCAGCCTCTTCTTGTACAACCCACTGGACTCTCTCCAGTTTGTCTGTATCTTTCTGGCCCAAAACTGGACATAGTACTCCAGATGCAGCCCCAAGAGGGATGAGTAGAGGGGAATAACCACTTCCCTGGACCAAATGAGGCAGGGCTGTTAAATATACAGAAAGGGGCTGGAATGTCCCTTTAACAAGGGCTTTGGTGGGTAAGCAGGGTTCTAGGAAAAAGAAAAAGGGCCTGATTTCTAAGAAAGTGCCCAGGAGACAAGTCATTATATGAACTAGAACATTATAATACGCAGAACAGAGTTGCAAAGGCAGCAGCAGAAGCTGCATTGCTCTAGACATTTTCAGAAGAGATCATTCAGGGATAATTAGAGGGGAAAACTACTCCAACCTCAGGCACCAGCTGTTCAGAAGTCGGTGTAGAAAGGAAAAGAAAACCCCACCCTTTTGTCTCAGAATGCTATTTTAGTGCAGGACACTGCCTAACCAAACATGGTTTATGGTGATTGCCTCAGTCCAGCTAACCTTAGCCTGATATAAAGACGTATAATATAACAGGGGGTGGAGAAGTAGCATAACTTATCAAGTCCATCATTCCCTGACAGGATAGCAGAGACTAATCACTATGACTCTTATGTTCTCTGCTCCTTAGTTTGAAGTAAGCTCTGTGCACTGTGGTGTAAGTCTGTGGACAGTTAATCTCTTCATGATGTATATTCTTGGCCAAATCTGTACAAAACCACCATGGCGGTTTACTGGAGTTGAGCATACCAGCCTTTTCTCAGTAGCCAACCGCTGTTTTACCAGTGACTCCAGCAACAATGCACAGGGAAGTGAAGCTGAAACAAGGAAAAGCACAGGACTGTCAGAATTGTTGGGTGGATGTGGGGCTGATCAGAGCCAAGAAAGGTTTTAATAAGTGGAAAGGTTTGCAATGTGAGAGTGATAACTAGCATAAGGGTAGTGAAGGGCAGTGTCCTGAAGACACAGTGATCAGGATCATATATGCGACATACCGTGCTCTCACATTTCCTCTTTCTCTCTTCCCTCTCCCTCTCTGTCTCCCCAAAGACAAATCTAACCTAGTGTTTGCACAGGAGCACTGCCAGTGGAGACCCCTGAGAGGACGAGCCAAACCAGCCCATCCCTGGAGTACCCTGAATACTCTCACACAGCTTTTTGCTAGGCAGAATGAGAGAGCAATCCATTACTTAATCTTGCTGCCACTCAAGATTGTTCCCTGCAGTATATTCTACAATGGTTTGTCCAGGCTGGTTTTAAAGCATCCGAGTGATGAGACTTCCACCAGTTTACTTGGGGGAGTTATTTTACAGGCTAACAGACATCACCATTAGCACTATTTCTTGTCACATGCATCAGCAGCTCTCCCATAAATAATTGCTAACATTACAGCTATTTTACAGGCCCACAGAAGGTGAAGGAATACAGACAGAGAGTCAATATTCAGGTGAATAAAGGAATGGAAAGATAGTGGAAATATCTGGCTCCTCCAGGAACATACGGTATTTAGTTGGGTTATGGAAACTTGAATAAGTGACAAAGTGGTAACCGGTTACCTCTACACTTGTCCCTGAATAAAGGTGAGGTAATCTGAGAGAGCTCGGGCACAGAGGGAAACCAGGCTGCTCAGGCTGCTGAGTTCAGCTGTGCCAGGATCTAGCAGAGTTGGCTACAGACACCTCCATTCTCCTGTAAGTCCACCCCTAAGTAAATTACCTCACATCTATCACAGGGTAAAAGTATAATTAGCAGAGTTACTGCAGAGCAGCTTGGAGTGTTCCACGTTACTGCTATTGTCTAAGGAAATGGACGTGTGACCAAGTGAGTAATACCTTATTTAATGAATCTTAGATTAATTAATTGAAAAGCTGTTTCCTGCTCTTCAAGTTCTTCTCCATCTGCAGAGGTCGACACCTGACAGGACGGGTGAAACCTTACAATCCTATATGCAGCCAGGTCTGTAGTGTTCTGCATAAATGAAAAAAATCCATCCCTCCTGTCTCTTGCTGGCAAATCAGCACCTTCGGTAAGCAGCAGTATACTCTGCATGGCTGCTAATTCAGCACTGATAATCACTGTGGCACCAGCAGATGCTTTTCAAAATTCCTTGCTGCAATACTTCACTCAAGGTCCCCCTTTGGCAAGTACTTTGTTAGTTTTGCTGTAACACACTGGGCAACGCCACCTCCATTTCCTTTGTTCCTTATTGCATGTCCATGTATCTCGGCTCTTTAATAAAGAAAACCTGCAGAATACATCCTGCAAACGGCATTTTTCTTAGAATACAGCCTCCCCGTGAAACAGTCAGCAGGGTGGTGCATATAGCACAAGTGATAACCTCACTGAATGACACACACCACAACAGCTTTAAACAAAAAATGATGCCTCTCTTACAAAAAACAGCAGCAAGCTATTTAGAGAGAATTCAGCAAATTCAGAGCAGCCCATGGTCTCTGGCTTTAGAAAGAGACTGTCTGACCTCAGAAGTCTGTCCCCTCTTTTGATCAATGTGGAATGGTTCCTCAACTGTTTTCTTGTAATGGGACCAGTATAGTTTAAACAGGCGTGGAGCAATGCTTCCCCAGGGATTTTCTTCCACATCTTACTAGAAAGGAGGAAGTTTTTCTTAACATTCGAACTTCACAAGTTTTCCTTCTCTAAAGTTCATCCTGTTATGCAGTACCCCATTGTACTAAGTGTGCACAAAGTCTCTTCCTCTTGGGACTTTCCTTGAATTTGTTTGGAGGTGATTATCATATCTCCTCTCAGTTGATGCTTTTCCAAGATGTACATAGCTTGCTCTTTTAATCTTTCCATATCAATCAAGCCTTCCCGCTACCCAACAATAATTGTGCCTTCTCTCTGAACTCCCTGCGGCTTTTCAATATCTTTCCAGTGACACAGTGCTCAGAACAGCACAGGAGATGCCAGCTGCATTTGCAGCTGTGTAAAGAAGGTGCTTCATTCACCTGCTCTGCTGCAGACTGTCTTAAACTAGATTGCTCACCTGTCCTACTGCCTTTCATTGCAACACTTCCAGGAGCCAAAGGAAAGCAGTTTTTAGTGCTGAAGGGCTGTCAAACTGGTGGAAAGATCCTCTGGATATGTCATACCATGATTCCCCCTAAGAACTCGTGCTATACCCCTCAGGTAGCACATGCTGCCTATTTCTGTGAGGGTACTGACAGCATCATTCTGAATCTGGGTTAGTTGTTGCTTCTCTGCTTTGGTCAAACTTTTGTAGCAGCAGAGTCCAAAACAGTCAATGATGTGAGGACTCTGCAGAAAACAAAAATTGTTTTGACTTTTTTTAAAGCTGTATACCACATTACAATATCTTTTCTGATTTACTTATTTACTACTTAATCTAAGAAGAAATATGTTTGTGATTAATACATAAGTCAAAGCATTCAATTACCAAGCCAAATTCCTGAAAACCTAAGCAAGTGCCCAGCTTAACATTAAAATGTGCTTGGTATTATGGGAAGAGCTATCAAAGATAACATACAAATGTGCATTGTTATATTTCTACCACTATTTAGCAAGCAGTTTTCTACTAGGGCTGAGAGAACAACAGATGTCTTTGGCTTCTTCAAGCATTGTGATCTATCAAGTAACTGATCCATCAAAGAAGTGAATTCTCTGTCACTAAGTGCAGATCATATCAGAAAAAGAGAATCACAAACAGAAGTCATAGACAAAAGACAGAGAGAAGAGAAAAATGAATGACAAAGGAAAAATATGAAAAGAGCCTTCAGGTTTGCTAAGGTTTGAACACGTATAAAGAAGGAGATATAGATAAAATGTATGAAACTTGAGATAAAAAGGTATTCTGCTGTCTCAGAAGCAGCACAGGCAATGTTTTAATTTGGATTCAGAGTTCTCCATCTTCACAGTGCTGAAACCAGCAGAAGCAGACAGTTGGCACAACGTTGGTAATATCATATTTTGCCTAATGACTGATTACACAGTGGTGTAGTTAGAATCAATAAACCGATTCCACTGGGTTAATTTCCTTTTTTCAGGTTTTTTTTCAAACTGTTAGCAAACAGTCAGCGTTCATCACCTGACATCCATAATTAAGGCTGGATGCATTTCTGAGAGATACATTCTCACACAACTTAGAATACCTGGCTTCTTGGAGGAATCAATTTTTTTGGCCTGCATTGAAAAGGGAGGGAAATTAAATGGACAATATGGCATTTTCTGGCCTTAAGATCCAGAACAGTTATTCTTTCTCAATATTTTTTTCCCAAAATATTCCAAGCAAGACCTAGTAGTTGCGTTACTTCTTTTTTTTAAAGAAAAAAAAAAAAAAAGAATAGGTGTCTACTCTGGAACCTTACTTTTCTCTGAATGTTTTTGTTTTTCCTTTTTATTCATCCCTACTAGGATTTGAGACTCCCCCCCAAATCAGCATTGAATGTGAATTTCATTATTTTGCTGTTTATTTTTCTTCCAGACCAATTAATGAGGGTGATAAATGAGATAGGAGATTAACACCAATCCCTGTGGCACCCCAGTAGCTGCCTCCCCCAAATTAAAACACTGCCATTTATCATTACCATTTGCTAATGTTCTTTCCGTCAATTTGTAGACCCTGTGGCAGTACTCCTACTGAAGCCAATCTGAATTAATTATTCAAGTACATTCATGGGAGATGCAATATCAAATACTTTATGGAAAACAAAAATGCAGTATACCAACTGATTTTCAAGTAGGGACTACTATTTTAATTATTTTAAAACCTTTTGTATCTGTTTGTGAAGATTTATTCTTTTATTATTTGTACTTCAGTGGCGCCTGAAGGATGCAGTTGTGCTGAGGACCCATTGTCATGTTTATTGCTAAAATTTTATCTCCAGCTGTTTAGTGATTCTCTTTCCTACCCCTGTCTCTCATATTTGCTTCATTTTCACCCCAAGGATAGAATTTAAATTAATGGAACTTTAATTGTCAGAATCACTGACAATTCCTTTTATAGGAAATCAGGTATGTTTTCTGTATTTTGCATATTTGCTGCTTCCACTTTGTCTCTTTCAAAGAACACTTTATTATGAGGCATGTTTGCATGAAAAGAGGCTCCTCTCTCTTTCTCTACCATGCATCTGCTCCTGCTGTGCACTCCCCACTGGGGTCTGCATCACTGATCATCCTGTCCCTGAGAAGTCTCAGTAAGTTGCGTGGAGATGACTGATGTCACACTTGGAGGATTTAGTAGTGAATAAGCAGCAGGAGTGTATCATATCTGAAGAAACTGAGACCCCATCTTGTCTGTGCTGGAAAATGCCGGTCAGATTTAAAAAAAAATGTCAGAGTGCTTCTTAATACAAGAAAGAAAGCCTCTACATGCCAAACTGAAAATAGACTGATTCTAAAGGAGGAGAGGAATGGATATTTGAACAAGCCTGGTTACATCCTGAGTACAAGGACAGATGAGCTGTGTGAACGGATCTCCTATGCCAGCTTTGGTCTTTGGAAGACTCAGAAGGCAGCACTTTGCCTATAAATTTACAATTTCCTTACTTTGTGTTCTTTTGTTTTTTTTTTCTTTTAAATAAAGGAGATTACCTTCTTCACAGTCTTCCCTGTGTTTCTTTCCCTGGGACAACCCAGTAGCAGTGTCTGACAGAGAACCGTCCTCCCCCTCACCCAGGAAAGAGTGCACATGACACTGGAGAATGTTTCAAGGAAACACTGCAGTATCTTCTCCTTGGTCAAAGAGCAGAGCTTGGAGAAAATATGTTCTCCTACCCCCTAAAACCACAGGATTTACCTGACTAAACTAATTTTTCCCTCCTACTCATGCAACAGCATTCTGCCCAGCACTGCTGAAAGTGTCCCATCTCACTGTTCCTTTGTAAGGAAGCCATTTTTTGTGCCCCAAAAAATCACAAATCGGCTGTGCTTTGAATTTTTTTAAGAGCCTTTAAAAGTCACAGGACAAGGAACAAAGGTTTCCAGTCCCACTGTGTTCCTACGGATGCTGTGGAGCCACTTCCTTAAACAAGGTACTTAGTGCCGTGCTGGCATACTCCTTCCTGGTGCTAGAGGAAACCTGGCAACTCAGCAGCATCTTGCCTGAGTTAGAGCTCCAGGCTAGTGCTGATGTGGGAATCAGATCTTATGTAGCCCATCCTGACTCCTGAAATGGCCTGTTACTGCCTCTTATTAGTCCTCCAAAGGGAAATAGTCAGTACCCCTCTTTCAAATAATCTTCATTATGACCAGCAGCTGCCTTTGTTTTCCCCTCTGCTGACAATTATGTGCAGGCTACTGGCCAAAGGAGGTTAGGCCTTATTTTAAGCTCTGTAGCCACTAAGCAGACTTGGGCTTCTGCGTCTAAAATTGATTTTCGTACCAGCCCGCCTCAGCAAAGCTGTGGATGCCCCCTCCCTGGAAGTGTTCGAGGCCAGGTTGAATGGGGTGTTGAGCAACCTGATCTAGTGAACAATGTCCCTGCCCACGGCAGGGGGGGTGGACTAGATGAGCTTTAAAGGTCCCTTTCAATTCAAACCAGTCTATGATTCTACAATTCTGTTCAGGTTTGTTTGCTGTAGAGGGAACCAAAATAAGGGCATCTGAGTGTGAGCTACAGTTGAGAAAAAAGCTTAACTTTTTCCCACCTAGAGCATGCAGTTAGCATAAACCCAGTTCTTTTGGTGCTGTAAGCAGGCTGTTTACCCAGAGGGGTTCAGAACTAGTTTCTGCCTGCTTCTCCCTAACCCTGGTATTATCCAAGAGCCAATAATCCAATTCAAAACAATGCAGTGACAATGAGGTGGAATTGTTTTAATGGTGTTTACTTGTTCTTAATGATGTGCTGTGTCCCTGTCTCCCTGTTAGAGACAGATGATAAAGAAGGGAGAAACTACACAGTAATGCAGACAGGAAAATCGAAGCAGAGACACTCCTGTTGAGATGAAAGAGACTCCCGCTAGCTAATGAAAACTCACAAATGTAGGATTTTTACTGCCACAGTTGAGGTCTTCCTGCCAACAAGGACCTGACTGTAAAATCAAAGAAAAATTTCCCAGTTCAGAGCAGTTCAGAACCCTTTTCAATACAACCATTCTACCCCCTAAAGAAAGTCTTTGGCCAAAACAGGATAATTCTCTGCTTCCTGTGTATTTTTTCTCTTTCTTTCCAGATTTTGTATTCCAAAATGTGGCATTTTTTTCCCCTCTCAGTCAGAGAAAATAACTGAAAAGAGGATGCACTTATGCTCCTTTCCTCGAGAGAGGAGGCAAAGAAAGAAAGGGGTGGAAAATTGGTCTCTACCATGATTTACACAAGTCTTGAAGTTGTGCCAGTTTGAGCAGCTCAGCAGGGCACATGAGGCCAGCTGCAGTGCGACGTCCCATGGTGTCCTCACAGCCCCACCGTACACCTTCCTCCAAGGGTATGAGGAGAGACAGAATAGTACCAGTTTTAAAACTCTGCCTGCCTATTTTGTTAAGCTCTCAAAAGACAACTGAAAAAGGATTTAGTGCAAGCCAGGATGTGCTTCTACCTTTCCATTTCTTTAAACATGCTGCACTGATATTGGATCCGTATGGTGTAACAACAGCTTCTGCAGTCCACAAGGGAGCCTGCCATCTCACAGACTTGTGGTCATCTGTGAGACCATGTTGACTGTGACTGCTGCTTCTCCATTTTCCTACTCTCCTAATTATTTGTCTGTGATTGCCACTATGCTCTATGTGCCTGTCTGAGTCTCAAAACCCTATCCTGAGAGGGAAGCAGTGCATTTTTGAGGAGTTTTGTGAGGAGAGTAGGATTACAAGAAACTGCCTGCGTATGAGAGACTGGAGTGGGCAGCTGTGTTGTGGTTATTGCTTGTGAAACATATAACTATCTGGGCCTGTGGTTCCAGTGAAGGTTGTTTGCTGGTTTGCCTGCAGGCTGTGAAGCAGCAGGTCTCACAAAGTTTTTGCCAGGCTTCTGGGAAAACACTGGGAAGGAGCTGGTGGCCACCACCCCTGTGAGTGCCTATGACACAGGGGGAGAAGTTTTGGAGACGAAACAGCAGGATCTCCTTGGCAGCTTTCCCCAAAATAGTCCTGGTAATGCATGCTAGGACAGGCAGATGTGAAGAGGTAATGTTGTTGGGGAAATTATGTATGCTAGAGTTCAAAACCATCAAGACTAGAGGGAAGTCTAGACGGGAGGGAGCCTGCCCAGGGGAGTTCCAGCTGCTGATGCTGCACCAGGGGGTGCTCACATGAGGTTGCTGAGGAGCATGGGGGTTCAAGAGCACATTCTGACGTTACAAGAACTCTTAATCCTCAGGTGAAACACAGGACAAAAACTAGAAATCACCAAGTTACAAACAAATGCACAATGGCCCAGATGGAAGAAAGCTAAAAGTAATTTTGTGCATACATCTACCTTTGTACTAGAAGTCTAGGTAGTTAGGAATATTTAGGTGGAAATGAATATAAAGACGTATGAGATGTATTGGAAATTTGGTGGAAGGAGAAGCAGATGGACAATGTAATACCAATTTGAAAAATTATACTGGAAAGACAAAATGGGCTGTATAGATGAAGGAATGGTGCTATAGCCTAAGAGAAACTTTGAGTCAAATCAGATTAACAGTCAAGCAAACCTTGTCAACAAGTAATAAAAAGCCTATGAATCAAACTTCAGTCCCATGTAGGAAAAATACAGCAATAAGGCTGCATTATGGATTGCCTGATGAAGATGGTGATAGAGATTGACACAGTGAGGGAGATCAAGGAAGGCAGGAATGAACAATAAAGAAGACTACAATTGCCCTCATATACTGGGTAAATTTTACTGTGGGGTGTGATGTGAGGGCTGAACTTTAAGACAGTGCCAATTTCTGTCTTATGTAAGTACTAGACAGGGAAATGAGAAGAAAAGAAGTCCTGAGCAATGCACTGCACTTGGTGACTGTCAGAGCTGTTGGGAACAGTGGCAGTACCGTATTTAAGTCCAACATCCCTATTTTTCCTGCAAAAGCCAAGAGGCCCACTACCATAGTGATGAAATTAAAAAAGCTGAATTACATAAAAATGCAGGGGTCTTGTTAAAAAGAAGCTGAAATGAGTGGTTTAAGTACAAAAATCCTGTTTTAGACAGCATTGAGGCTGTTCAAAGATACCATGCTGGATGATCAGAGCAAATGCATACTACCTATCAATAAATGTTTGAGAAAAACCAAAAGATAACAGGCTTAGCTTAGCAGAAGTGTAAGAGAGCTTTCTTAGGAATAAGAGGTGTTCTTCAAAAATCACAAAGCTGTGTCCTACTAAAATAAAAAAACCCTCAAACCCCAAAGGAATAATAGGCTGAGAATGCTGAAATTCAGTAAGGGATGCCAAAAAAATGAATTGTACTCCAGTTTGCAAAAAAACAGAGACACTAATTATAAATGAAGTTGCTACATCTTAGGGTCTAGGAGAGCTCTGGAGCGTCTGTAAGGCCAAGGAAAGATAAAGGAGCTGGAGGCTTCAAAGCCAACAAAAATGTAGCAGAAAAAAACTTAAATCTGCCTGACTGCCCAAAACATGAAGAAGTTGGGAAAGTTTCCACAACAGAATTTTTCTTTTAGAGGTTCGTCTTTCCATGTTGATGTGTGGAAGTAGTAGATATCTGGTGGCTGTAGTTCATGTACAGTTCTGAAAGGCATTCTACAAGGTCCTCAGTGACAAAAATCCTAATCTCTCATAGGATAAGAGCGAATGTCTTCATGTGGATATGTGACTACTCATAAGACAGGAAAGAGAGGGTAAGAGTAATTTTTTGTAGAGAAGATGGTTTTCGTTGGAGCTTCACATGGATCTGTGTTCAGACCCATGCTGTTCATGAGTGCATAAATAATCTAGAAAAAGAGAACTGATTGTAAGATGTTTGATAATGCTAAATTATTCTAAGTAACAAAATACATGACTGTGAAACACTGTAAAAGCCCCTCACTACAGCAAGCAACTGGGTGTAAAGTAACAGCATTTGAAGCAATGCATACTGGGGAAAAATCCTAATTTTAGGTATTTAATGATGGGTCCTGAGCTGTCGATTACCATCAGGAATGAGATCTTCAGGTAATAATAGATAGCACGACAAAAATGTCAGTTCAGGCTACATCAGGAGCCAAAAGCAATCAAAATGTTAGAAATTTTGAGACTGGTATAGCAATCACAACAGGAAATATCTTGATGCCACTAGAAAATCCATTGTGCACCTGCACCTTAGAGACTGAGTGCAGTCTGGTCTCTTGGTCTCAGAAAGAACATAGCATAATCAGAGAAAGTGTGACAAAATTCAGCAAAATAATCAGAGGCATCGAATAGCTTTCCCTATGAGCTATACAAAATATACTGGGACTCTTCAACCTAGAGAACAGACAAAGGTGAAAAAGCATAATGTAGATATGTTAAATACAGGAAGCATGGAGTCCTGGCCATTTATTGACAATGTAATTATGTACTATAGAAAGCAAACAAGTACTCACCTTACGATGCAATCTTTACAACCTTGGTGCATGTCAGGTGTTCTCTGAAATTATGAAATGTCCAGTAATACAACTGTTACAATAGAATTAACATTAGTTACTGTATATTGTGTATGCCTAGGTGCCATGACTTTATATCATAAAATAAGACAATTTAAATGACTTAGCAAGTTCCCAAACATGTTTATATATGCAGCAACTGCCTATCTGGGAGTTCACTTGTCAGGAATTACATGGTGAAATAATATTCAAGCAATGTTGTAGGAGGAGCTGACGTGTTGCACTGGTTTAGTTCGTAGGCTGAATCCCTGAAAGCCCAGCCAAGCTGAGCTGAAAGCATTCCAGGTTGGCAGTTAAAGGTTAAGGCCCACATTACACTAGTTAGTTTAATACTACTGTGCATTACAGAGCTTCCCATTGCAGTATAAATTGAGGAAAGATAGCAGATGCCTGTATGGTTGATTGCATGGTTTCGCAAGTGCACAGCTTGAAAGGTACTCTTCCGAAACTAAATATTCAGTGACCGAGTCTAGTAAACAAATCCATTGGCTATACTTGTTTACAGGGGACAGAGAGTCCAGTTAAAGTTTCCACAGAGAAATGTGCCCCTGCACATGCACATACACGCAAGTGCAGACACACACATGCACAAACAGAGGCAGTCTGGGACTTCTTCTGATTCCTGGGATGAATTTCCTATATGCCCCTCGTGCTCAAATAGCAGGTGGGATATACAGGGTGTACACACAAATGAGAAATGCAGTTCCAGCTGAACTAAACCTTTTAAAGTACTTGGAAATAGGAGTGATATCTGCAAGAGCATTTCTGGTGGCTCGAGGCAAGGGAGCGGGACAAAAACTAGAGATGAGGAGGCCAGGGTCTGTCTGTCCTAAAGCAGTGACTCTCATAAGGTGGCTCATTCTGGAATACGTGTTTTAAATCCATCGTTTTATAGATAGGGGAATGCATGCCGGGGAAAACCATTCTCCCACCGCTGGTTATAGCTGCAGCAGCTTAAGCCATGAGATTGACTTGGTATCCTGCAGCAGGACAGGAGGGCTCCAGGGTGCATGGTTCAAGTATTGTGTGTGGACCTTCTGTCTGTGCTGGAAGGACTTGGCTACAAGCTTGTCAACCTTTCCCAAAACATGAGTCACAGCTGCTCCACATTCTCCCATCTGTAATTGCTTGTTCAGCCCTCTGGAAATATCTATGAATCCAGCACTGGCATCGCTATTAACACATCATATGCTTCTTCCATCTTTGTACTTTGTCTCTCTGTATGAAATATCCAACTGAGCCTTATACAGAACCTGTTCCTTCTCCATTACTCAGTACCAGCTATGCTGAATGCATGTGCAACCCTAACTGCTGCAGAGATTATCCTTCTATATGTGGGGATGTATAAAGAGGTTTCCAGTGCTTACATAGAGTGTGTTAAATAAAATATGATCTTCAGTTCAGGCAGCTGACCTCGTGACTGCAAGGCTCCATCTAACTCAAGGCTTGGGCTCACAGTGGAACCCAGACTCCTTGGCTGACGGGCTTACTTACAGGCTGGAACATTGCAACTTGCTTTGTAGGTAGGAAAATGCAGCCAGAGCTCAGGAGTGCTCCAGCCCTCCAGCCTTACATCTTCACATGCAGTACTGATCCAGGTCCCTGCAGTAACACTTAGCTTCACATAGCTCTCAAAGCTTATAAGTCACCCTTTGCTTTCCTGCAGATAGCTGCTCCTAAGGTCAAAGTCTTATATTAGTGTCACAAGTGGATGACCAGAGTAAGTAAAACCTGTCTTGGAGGACGCTGAAAAGCAGGTTCAGCAGAACAAGAATAACCTGTGAATAATGTCATTTCACATGGCAGTGCCTGACATTCCTAGGAGAGGCTGTGTACTTGGCTGCTTGAGTTCATGTGTACAAAAGTCTTTGCAGGTAATTGAGAAAAGAAGGTGTGTTAGTTTCATCTTTATATGATACAATTTTTAATTAGATTATTATGGAGAGAACACTTGAATAAAAAGCTAAGGTCACACATCCAGGCATATCTGAGCCAGAATAGTGAAGGCTACAAGTAAGAACTGCGTGTTTAATATACTATAATTATAGCTTCAAATTGTACTTCAGCCCAAGGCTTTACAGCAAAGCTGTAAAAAGTAAAATCAATTTTAATCTTTAAGGGCACTTTGCTACATTCTTCTTCTTCAAGGCTAAACCCAACTAGGTCAGTCCAGGTAGGAGTTGAAAAAATATGAGCTCTTTCTCCCTAAGCAATAAATATTATCTTCAGTATCAAAAGCTGGATTGCTACCAAGTACACTGCATGGCTCCTTGGGGAAGCTCAGTCCTGGGTCTAAGCATCTATCAGAGATGAACAAAGGCATCCAGGATGGGAGGAAAGTGTGCTAGATCAATAGAGAAGAAAATCTTTCACTAGTGACTTTTGGTGATTATCAGGTAGCAGGAACAGTAGTTGCTTTCTTGGTTTTAGTGTGGGTGCACTTACTCTTGCTGTGGAGGTACCCTGGGTGGAAGGGTTGCTTATGTGAAACTTCGGTCTTCGGCTTCTCCCTCTTGAGATCACAGCTGAGGAAAGCTCTCTTGGTTTGAATTGATACTAAACTTGCAATTACACACTGCAAACCTGCTAACCTCTGTTACAAAACCTTCTTGCAGGATCACTTATACAATGAGGGTCACAAAGCTGAGCTCAGAGTTCAGTACTTTCTCTGTCCTTGTTTTGCACTGGACATGAGGAAAGGAGAACACAGGCATAATTAAACTTCCTAAATAAGCTTGTCCTCCTGTACTACTTCATGTGTGGTAGCTTTCATCCCATCTGAAAATGGGCATGTTACTATGGTTTCAAGAATAAAGGATGGGCACCCTTATTCCCTTCTGCTACTGCTTGTGTCTGCTTTTACTCCACTAAAAAGTAAAAGTGAGTTCTCATCTAGTTTAAAAATTATTATTCACAAAGATACAGGACAGAGTGGGTTATTAAATATATTAATCAAATAATTTGCTCAAGTTTTGCCATATATCTGAATAAATTATTCAGCCTATTCATTATTCATTGAGTTCTAATTATTTTTTTTTAAGCACTTATATAGCAATACTAGTGCACTGGTGTAAGTAGTCAGCAATAAAAATGACAGGTCTTCTGAAGGATCTATGATATAACTAAGGCTGGACTAAGGCATGGGAAAAATGGGCGTCACCCATACTGAAAGGAGAGATTACTATTTATTTTGTGAGGTTTGGATTAGAGATAATAGATTTGTGCTTATGCTTCTAGTACTTGGAATCAAAGAACTCAAGAAGTCCTTTTCCCTGAATGACTGGGATAAACACCTGGTTCAGATTCAACAGGGCTAAGTGCTGGGTCCTGCTCTTGGGTCACGACAACCTCATGCAATGCTACAGGCTTGAGGAAGAGTGAAAGCTGCCTTGTGGAAAAGGACTAGCGTTTGATAAACATGCAGTGTCCCATACAACATCTGTGTGTCTAAATTGGAGAGACGTGGATTTGATGGATGGGCCACTTGGTGGATAAGGAATTAGCTGGATGGTTGCACTCAAAGTGTTGTTGTCAATGGCTCGATGTCCAAGTGGAGAGTAGTGACGAGTAGTGTTCCTCAGGGGTCAGTACTGGGACCAGTGCTGTTTAATGACATGTCGGCGACATGGACAGTGGGATTGAGTGCAACCTTAGCAAGTTTGCTGATGACACCAAGCTTCTGTGATTCTATGACCTGGGCATGCTGGTCAACAGCTGGCTGAATACGAGCCAGCAGTGTGCCCATGCAGCCAAGAAGGCCAACAGCATCCTGGCTTGTATCAGAAATGGTGTGGCCAGCAGGAGTAGGGCAGTGGTTGTGCCCCTGTACTTGGCACTGGAGAGGCCACACCTCAAATCCTGTGCTCAGTTCTGGGCCCCTCACTACAAGAAAGACATTGAGGTGCTTGAGTGTGTCCAAAGAAGAACAATGAGGCTGGTGAAGGGTCGAGAGATCAAGACCTGTGAGGAGCAATTGAGGCTGTCACTCTCTACAACTACCTGAAAGGAGGTTGTAGCAAGGTGGGTGTCGGTCTCTTCTGAGTAACAAATGATAGGACGAGGGGAAACAGCCTCAGGTTGCACCAGAGGAGGTTTAGATTGGATATTAAGAAAAATTTCTTCACTGAAGGGGCTGTCAAGCATTGGAACAGGGTGCCCAGGGAAGTGGTTGAGTCACCGTCCCTGGAGGTATTTAAAAGATGTGTAGATATGGCACTTAGGAACATGGTGCAGTGGTGGATTTGGCAGTGTTAGGCTTATGGTTGAACTCAATGATGTTAAAGGTCTTTTCCAACCTAAATGATTCTATGAAAATTAAAACTGGCATAGTAACATCAACCTGAATATGCCAGCAGTCTGAATCATGCTGTACCCCTTAAATAGGACTTTATCACAGCAAGGCTAAAATTCTTCCCAAGGCTCGTCTTTGACACCAGCACTAGATAAGATTGATCATTGCTCTCTTCAGCTTTCTGAAAAGAGGGTCAGTTCTTCAGAAAGGACAACGTAGTTTAAAATCTAGTGAATTTGAGGGGAATAGACAGAAACTAATGTTGCAAATGCCCAATTCTATTTTTCAAGAAAAGGGTTCTTTTCCATGCTTTTTTCTAACATTGTCTGTTGGCATTCCTTTCCTTTAATTTTCTCTGTCAGAAACCAGCATATGTACATGTATGCGAACATACTGTCTTCTTCTCAGTCTTTCCTAACTTTCACTATTGCTATTAACTGAAAATCAGGGCTTGTGAAACAGCATCTGATGTTACTGAAGTGAGAAGCTTTATGGCACAAAGCAGGCTTACTTTTTTTTTTTAATGACATGGTGCATATCTGAAAAGCCCAAACTGTCATTTTTGGATAATGCGTTGTGGAATATTTTGTACTAAGTGGAGCTGTCTCCATGTTCCAGCACGTCTCTCCTGTGTCCCAGTGGGGGTAGGTCTTATTGTAAAGCTGAATACAGAAAGCAATTTACTTGAGACTAGACTGGAAACTTAGAACTGCATCAGGGAGACAAGTTACATCCAAAAAATGCAAATCAGGAGGGGGGAGTCAGCCCTCCCTGTATATATATTTATTTATTTTCTGGCCTGAAAGCTTCTTGCTAGACATGAAGGCAATCTTTGAGCACTGAACTGTAACTCTGCTGGGCTGCCTTCTTGTTGATAAAACTTGAAAAAGCAATTTAGTCTCTTGGGCCTCTTTAAGAATTTACAGTGCAGAAAGGGGAGTGGTAGAAAGACAAGCCACATTCTCCTACCTGTCTCAGATTCCTGCCTGTTTTTTGAGAAGTGAGGTGGAAAGGGGGCAGTGACACACACAGACACACTCATATGCGTGGGTGTGCGTGACCCAGGGGAATGACAGCCTTTCCCTTCCTCCTGCATTGTCTTCCTTCCTTTTATTTGAGAGGAACACTTCCAGCCATCGCTTTGCTCTCCAAAAGGAGAAGCAGGGCAGACACTGGAGCCTCTCCACTACTGTCTGCAAAGCTGTGAGATTCAGGCTCACAGAGAACAGACATTCCTGCCCTGCTCCTCTCCCCTTGCACACATACATACACCCACAACAGGTTTGCAAATGATAGCACAGAGTCCTGCTGAGCACTTCCATTAAGACAAGCCCCGGTATTTCTCAGGAGAATTGTAGGAATAGCTTGGCTGTTAATCTATGCCTTGAGGTAGGAAAGAAAACAGGATTTGTGAGGATGGGACCCAGAGGGCTTCTGTGGAGGGGGAAGGCTCCTCTGCCTTTTAAAGTTCATTACACTAGAAAGTATTAAAAAGCATTAGGGGTTCTTCAAGGCAGCTCTCAAGGCAGCAGAGCTAGCACAGACAACATTACTGGTTTTCTAGGGGACCCTTCTGTGCTGCCTCAACTCAGTGGTGCTTTCTACCAAAAGCACAAAAAACTGCCACACACAAACCTGAAGTGGCTCGTCAAGGGATATACTCCTCCCTCTCCTTAACGGTTCCCTGAAGCTGCTGTGCCACTACTTCCAAGCTTCTAGCAGGGCAGGGGTTTCCTACCAAGAACTGGGGCTGGGACACTTGTAAACACTCCTCTCAGTTGTTGTGTGCTGTGGTCAGGCTTAAGCTTGAACCTCAGTTTTAACTCCTACATGAGGCTCCAGCATTTGGTTAAACACATTGGCCTTGATTCAGGTGACATTATAGACACTTCATACATCATAACAGGTGTCATGTTGCTCTAAAATTGGTAGATTCACATCCTGAAGAAGCTCCACTGTGTAAAATTACCTTAGACACGTAAGGCCAAGATGCTTGCTCTCTGGTAACCCCGCCTTTGATGTGTTCAGGACTTTAAGGGAATCCCCAGACACTGCTTGTTGCGCCAGGGACCAGAAGGGATGCTCTCTTGTGCTCCCTAGGCCAACAACTCTGCTCCTGCTGGGTTGCATTAAACAGCCTGACTGACCTACCGCTTTTATTCTAGACACCTGATTTTCTCAGAGAGGCTTCTCTGGGAAAGCAATATATGTTCTGCTATCCAAGCAATAGATGTTCGATCTGCATCTAACCCAAGAATTACCCTTGTTTTTTGCAAACAGGCTGTTTTTATGTGCAGATGGTGGGAAGTGAAACAGAGGGGCTCTGCCTGTGAGAAACGACAGGAATTGGCACAACTGCAGATGGAGAGCCAGCCTGTAGAGGGAACAGTGATTCATGACTCTGTTTCACACTGAGCATGTCTTGAAGATTTACTTTTTAATATCATTTACAGCCAGAATGTGTAAAAAAAATGGAGACACTGAAACCCTGAGAGAGATTCATAGAGCTGCGTAAGACAAGTGCGCATCTTAGAAGGAATGTTACAAGTGCTCTTTATGTCTTCCCATTCATTTGCTGTTTTCTTAGTTTAGGAACAGGGATGGAGAGGGAACTATACCTGGGCTGTAACAAACTCTTCAGAAGTAACTGTCCTGCATGGGATAAATATTTCCCTGCAGGGTTCCTTTAGGACCTAGGTTTTAAAACCAAACCAAAAGCCTTAGTCCCATAGCAATGACATCAATACAAAGCCCTTGTGATTTATAGGGTTAGTCTCAAATGGCGCTAATTGCCACCTGAGACACAAGGTCTTGCCTTGCATTTATACTCTGTATCGATGTTGTATGAGCAGGTGGGAGGCAGTGCTTTGGGATGTGTCCTTCAGTCCCCCAGCCTGAGGTCACTTTTCCTTCTAGCAGACCAGCCCGAGACCTGAGACATTAGGGTACCTTCCAAGAAAACAGGATAAATGTTCTGGCCTGCACCTTTCCCCTTCATGAAACAAGTGCTAAAGGCTCCAGGAAAGATATTGCTTGCAGGAAACTGAGTTGGCTAGCACAGAAACCCTGTGATTACTCTGTGTCTTAAAAGGGCTTTGGAAAAAATTCAGGTAAATAAAAAAAACCTACAGAAGGTTAAATCCTCTTTTTGTATCCCAGCCCTCCCAGGGAAGATGGAAGCTGTTTATTACAAAGTAATGCTGGCAGGCTCCATGCTGAGGAATACAAGAAACTGTTTTCTGAACTGAAAGTATTGCCAATATGTTTCAGGAAAAGGGACTCTGTCTAGAGTCAAACTGAATGCATGGTCCTTTGGGATGAGAACTGGCAGTTAAGTGATGGCAGATGAGTTATTGTAGCTACACATAAAGAGTGATCTAGAGGAAGAGACTGGGTGAGGAGAAGCTTGATGTTGGAGGAGTTTTCCAGCTTCCCTTTCTCACTTTCCTGGGCACGACAAGCTCTGCTCGATCCACAGAGCCTGTGTTCCAACTTTTATTAGTTCCTTCTGCTGCAGCATCTTCCCAGGCCCTGGCACCTTGTTGCTGCTTTGGTGTGCTGCACTCCACTCGCAGCCTTCCTCCCCTCCTGCATGCTGCTCTCTGTAAAACCTAGCTTGCAAAGACTCCGGGAGATTCTTATCCCCTCCAGCCTCAAAATAAATATCATGAAGGCTCTGCAAGCTCTTCTCCCACTGAGATTTCATCTTTTCTGGTTTGCTGCCAAGTCACTTTTCTTTCCTTCTACTGGTGTTACCTCTGCCTCAGCTAGGACACTGGCTCAGACTGTACAGGATCCGCATGGCTTAAAATTACTTCTTTGTCCATCACGTCAGCAATTCACAAGTCATCATATGTTTACTTTGGCCTGAAGAACCTCAAATGTGCTTGAGTTTTAAAGAAAAGATTTTATTCCTTTGAAATACTAACTAAAAGCACCCCCCCAACAACATTCAAAACTAGAGAAGCCAAAGCAAAACTGTCCAACAGAAAGGATATGAAATTACTGCTAAGCATTCTCATTAAAATCATGAACATCAGGAAATGCAATGCTTAGACTGAAACAATGTTTTCAAGCAGCTTCCAGACCCGGGGAGACAGGGGAGATATGCCAGCTCGTGAATGACTTCTACAAAGATGTAAAAGGCACAGAAATGACAGATGTTCGTATCTAAACACAAATTAGCTGTAGCAGTGCTGAAAATAGTGTCATGGAGAAAAGCTCTTCTAACCACCCCTCTCAGCTCTACCTTTCCCTCCATTTCTTCCCTCTCAGATGAAGAACTTTCCATGCTATACCCACATACTGTGCAGGATGCGATGAACGTGCCACACGACATTTCACACTCCACTTCTCAAACAGCAGGCATGCATGTTCGTGCACATCATGTCTAAATGTTAACTTTCCCTATGTCATCTAGGGCTACAGCATTTGTGAATTTTGCTGTGGTTTGGCTTCTTTGTCTTACCAGACTTAGAAAACTCGAGGTATACTCCTTAATCAGAAGAAAGGTGGATCCAGAGACCACACTGACACAGACAGAGAAGCCATTTCTAGGAAGGCTGTAGCCTCATGCTGCTCAGAATTTTGAATGCCTTCCGGGAAGTCTCATTTTTCTAGAAATGCTTCATTACAAGTTTCAGCCTTTTCTTACTACTACTAAGAGACAATATGTATTTCAGTCACTCCTTTGCTTCGTGCTAACACTGAGACATCTGTAGGTGTAGCTGGATCATATTGCATTTCTAGGATGTCTAGATCTACTGTACAGATACATTCTTTTAAAGCTTAGAGCTCATGTGGATAAATGATTCACATGATAAACGAACTGATGATCTTCAGCCCTTTAGCAAAATGTAGTTCTTTTTCTAGAGCGGTAATTGTTATTCATTAAGAGCAGATGAATAGCACCAACATGTTTGTGTCTAAATGGTTCATCATAAAGGAGTGCGTGCAACATTGGCTGACCATGGCCAGCAGTACTGAGCAAGAAACATGCTGAGGGCAGAATTATGTTTTAGTGTCCCTGTCCCATTGTCTGGAGCAACATCCAACTCCATTTCACCTGTTTAGGGCTGGGTCTCAGGTTTTGTGATCTTTGCAACTTGGTGGCCATGACAGCTGATTCAGAATATTCACCAAATATGTTGAACTCTTTGGGACAGAGACTGTCACTGTTTTTCTGCAGAACTTGGCACAAAGATAGGGAACTCAGGGCTCTGTGTCTACCTTTTGCAATGGGGGAAAAGATTGTATAAAGCTGAGTGGACTTCTGACTCCCCCTGCACCTGCTCAGTGAGTGGGAAACAGGCTTTGAAAATGACTGAAAGATAAGAGAAAGCATTTCATCCTCTGGATTTTAAGGTAGGTGATTTTTAAAGAGTGATAGATAATTTTTGCCTCTGTTTAAAAACCCTTTTTTTTTTCTCTGTATGAGCAGCAAACAAGGGGATAAGTGAAGAAAAAGAGATTCACATTCTAGATTACCAAAGCCTCCACCTTTTGTAGAGGAGTTCATGTCCCTGTCCACCTTTGTTCACAAGGATTTTGAAGCTGTGTTACATCCCAGATGAATGACCAACTAATGGGATTATTAGGCTGCTCTGTGTATGGATAGTCTGACCTACCTGATGATGATAGAATTAATCCTGGATTTAAGTCTTTCCAGAAGAAACTTTTGTCAAAAGCAATACATTTCCTCAAAATTTAATTTCCATGAATCAGTATTTGCAAGCAAGAAGCAACAAAATACTTTGCTGGGTGGCTGCTGGAGCCAACAGGTAAATGTCCACACTAACATTCGTAAAGCATTTAGTATCTCTGTGAATCAGGTAATAACAATATTAAGTACTTGAATAGGAGGAGCCTATGAATAACAATAGAGAGAATTTTCTTATTTGTTTAGGGCTACCTTTGCAGCCTCTCTTGGTATAACTCAGTCAGCTCAAATCACCTCTCTAAAGAATGCCTCCTCTGTCAACAACCTTAGAGAAGCAGTTAGATAATTTTGCATAGCTGTGCCATTGAACTGAGCTTCACATTGATGTTAGAAAGTAAAAAAAAAAAAAAAAA
>Ga0065711_1027961_pt1 | contig 44615 bp, 17 predicted proteins | sample Hoacrofraction12_FD_59098 | JGI IMG/M metagenome (GOLD analysis project Ga0065711, IMG submission 59098) | Hoatzin crop microbial communities from Cojedes, Venezuela - Epithelial fraction 12 v2 (version 2) | ecosystem: Host-associated > Birds > Digestive system > Esophagus > Crop | place... | reverse complement strand
ACATGAGGAAGAACTTCTTCCCTCTGAGGGTGACGGAGCACTGGAACAGGCTGCCCAGGGAGGTTGTGGAGTCTCCTTCTCTGGAGATATTCAAGACCCGCCTGTACAAGGTCCTGTGCAGCCTACTGTAGGTGACCCTGCTTCGGGCAGGGGGGTTGGACTAGATGACCCACAGAGGTCCCTTCCAACCCAATAGTAGGCTATTCTGTGATTCTGTGATATTCATTAGGGCCTTTTCAGGAAAATTAAGACATTAAAATTTTAAATATTTTTTTACATTGCTTCTTCAGGCTCTCCCAATTATTTCTTTTCTTCCAACTTTCTTGTATCCCCATGGGCCAATTATCCTCATACTTAAAATCACAGAATGGTAGGGATCAGTCTTTCACTGGCAGAAGATTAATGATGTTAGTATGGTGACCTAATACGGTAAATGTGGTCTATTTCCATCCTTCTGTAAACCCATCAAAATCCATGAGTCACACTAAGGATGCTTGGCCTTATGCCTTTTCCTCCACTAAATGTTATGACTTTGTGAGCCTCCCTTCTGTTTCTGAAAGCTGTATATACAGTCACCTGATTTGCATCATTGCTGAAGCTATTAGTCAGAAAGAGCTATTGAAGAGGCAGCGCTGGATGTACCTGACCAATTATCTAAGCTCTCCCAAGCACAATTACTTATGTCCTAGATGTGCCAACATTGTTTTGACAGATAGTTTTGAAACTTCCACATAAGTTGAGAAATCCTGATAGTTTTATTCCAAATGAATTGATGGAATCTGCTGTCTAGTCACAGCACTCCAGACTTCATTAATTATAGTTTCTCACTGAATTTAGTGAGATACAAACTCTGGACTGTGTTTTGCTCCAGTGATATTCACTCTGACTATTCTACTGGATAGCTGAAAATGGAAGTAGATTATCTCTGAAGATAACAGAGCAAAAAATGAAGTATTAGTTTCTAAGCTGTTGTGATTGGGTTCTGTCAAGCTTAAACTCCATTTGTTCTGTATTTTATGCTCAACAAAAATAAAAACATAGTCCAAAAACTAAACAAAAATTGCTATAAATACAGTGCAGGGGACAGAATTAGCAAGCATGCAGCTGCTGAAGGCAGATTTGATAAGATGGAGTAAACAAATTTTGAATGAAACTCACATTGATATGAAATTTAAAAGGTCAAATCATTTTCCAGTAACTCACCATTAACCCCTGATGTAACTGGAACCTCTAACTAACTACACCTCTACTTCAGAAGTAAAAACTAAATAATGATACAAGAGAGAGTGAAATGTCATAGTAGCTACACTCTTTTAGGTCTGGAATCCCTGATGTTTTTTGTTTTATTTTAACAAGACTGGTGCTAATATCTGTTAAGAAGTATCAACACAGACAATTCCATGCTTTGTGTTCCAAGTGATACTTTGCTGAAATGCAGGAAAAAACTGCACAAGCCTCCCTCCCACAATCAGCGGAGCAGCAGGTAGTCCATTACAATCATTTTGATCATAAACCATCACGGGAGGGGGGAGGCAACCTGTAGTGTTTCATATACTATAGGAACACAGAATCTTATAAACAGAATGCTATTTTTTTTTAAAAAAAAGGGTTTTTTTCAATAAAACAATATTAGAAAAGAAATCTCTGCTGGATATCTTGCAGAGATTATTGTTTCTTGTACGGCAATAGCACCAAGACTACATTTTCATTTTACCAGATATTGTTCTAATACCAAGAGACAGACAGCAAAGATGAAAAGAAAGCAAAGTAGAAATACTGAAGTGGATCTGCAAAGGTCATTCATAGATGCTTTTGTTCTGGTTACTTTTCTGAGTTCTAAAATACACAATGAAAAGAGCAAAGGGAGAGAGACACACATCATAATAATATGAAATTTCTAGAGCAGATTATTCTGCTTCTAGAGATTAATTACCAGCTCATTTGTACTTCTGAGTTGGTATTCTGAAAATAACAGTTGGCTAAATTTTTATCAGTCCCAGTAGAGGGAATACTTTGGAATGAGATGCAGAGTTTAGAATCCGTAAGAAGAATAAATAAATTTCATTAGATCAGGGTAGGAGCAGTGGAAAGGTGTCAGAAGACCAGAATTAAAGTGTACTAAATGTGGCTGCTTTGTGAGTATAATGTGGGTGTGTGAATAAGGTAAATGACTACTCGTTTGACAATCTTGTTATTTTATTTATACTTCAACAAAAATATAAGGCGGCTGCAAAATCCCCAGCACCTTGTAAGCAGGTTACACCCAAACCAAGGCACCTAACTCAGCTGAACTGTCAATTTCCTGAGGCTGCTATCGTTGCTATCGTGCATCGCAGGATCAGAACGCAGTGCTGTTGCTGATAGCACACAACTAGGCCAGAACCCTCTCCCTGCTCCCCTCCTCAGCTGCAGTTGCTCAGGCAACAAGCTCAATCAGCAGCAGAAAGACACAGAAGGAAACTGTAAGGAGTGGGAGGAGAGAGATTTCCCAGGCACTATAGAAAGGACAGAGGAAAGAGGAGGGAGAATATTGTACATGTGTCGGAGAAGACATTTGCCCTTCTTCTTACATAGACAATGGTGCCAGAAGCTGCTGCAAAGCACTTCAGTTAAGCTTCTTTCAAAATTTCCCATTTGGAGTAGCTTCTTTCTCTCTCTTGGCTTTTGAAGGAGGTGAGCAGATCAAATTAGGTGCCTGGTGTTGGACAGTGTTAATATCCTCCTGTATACTGGAACAGCATTCGTAAGGAGTCATTTAGGTGCCTGTACCTGGTAAAATTGGTATGAGGCATCTGATCTAGCTAAACGCAAGCTGAGGTCAGTATTGGGCCAACAACAAAGCTGCTCTGGCACACACGTGCATCCTTCAGGGGAGCATTAGGACCTCCAGGAGCCATTGTGAGCACTCGGGGCATCTTCTCCCCTTGGCTCTCAGGAGATGATGGTGTGTATCTTAGGGCTCCTGCCTGTGACGGGTTTTGGTAACTGGTTTACCAAGTAGGGGAAGATGGTGTCAATTATCATCCTCTTTTAGGAGTAGAAAAAATATTTAAAAGACCCAGGCCCACAGACTGTCAATCAGTGTTTCTGCAAATGCTTTTGCAGTATTGATATCATTATCAAAGCTGTTAAAAGTTACTTAAAGGACTTGTTACTGAAATTTCTTTAAACTTAAAACTGAGAAAAAATGAATGTTTCTTAGTTCTAAATATTACTTCTTCATTATCGTTTGTTCTGATAGCTATTGCTTTTGAATTCATCAGTAACAGAACATGAATACTCTGTAGGCTTTACTGCATTCTGTCTTGCAATTCTGATTTCCAGTTAATTACTATCAATTGGCTGAACTAATGTTTATTTTTATCACATCTTATGGAGGATCCAGGTTTTTGTTCACATATATTTTACTGCTGTTATCTATTAGCTGTTTTGTGCAAAAAAGCTTTACGTTATGTCTGATACAGTCCATATGAAAAAGATGCATTTTATTCTTTAAAAGTTGCATTGCAGTCAAATTTTCTATCGACAACTAGATTTTTCTTCTTAACTGCGAAGAATGATATTGTTTGGATCAACCTGTTTGGTTTTGTAGTCATTTTTTGAAAGATCTGATATTAATTCTTACAGCCATGCCTACAAAAATCTTGATCACAACCATATGATTAGTACTTCTCCTGTTGGCCAATATGATTATCTCATTGCCTCCTTTGTAGAAAATTTACATATGCTGTCTCTCATCTCAGACAGTAGAATCTTTGGAGCACTGATTGTCTTTTGTTCTATATATAGTACCCTGCAAATGAAGTTTTGTTTATGATTAGGGCTCTTGTGCAGCATGGTACTAGAAATCCCAACATCCTCCTGTATATTTTTCCATTAAAATAGGTAGAGATGGCAGCAGCACAATGATGATGTTATCAGACTTGTTGATGCTGTTGAGGCTGGGCTGTGTAGCACTCCTAAAGGCTGCAATATGCAGATAGAAGTGGTTTTGCCACTGCTTCAGAACAAATACTCTTTCGAGTTTTTACATTTCCCTCCTCATTTGAAGTTCACCTCTTGAAAATAACAGTTGGCTAAATTTTTATCAGTCCCAGTAGAGGGAATACTTTGGAATGAGATGCAGAGTTTAGAATCCGTAAGAAGAATAAATAGATTTCATTAGATCAGGGTAGGAAGTGGTAGGAGGAGTGGAAAGGTGTCAGAAGGGAAAGAAAATTTAGTTCAGAGTCACCTGGAAGGTGAAGAACTCCATAATGAGAGCACTGTGGAATGAACAGGAGACAAGAGCTGGCAAATGGGGTGGTGACTCCGTGCCAGGAGTCCAAGGCACTTCATTGGTATTTAATGTCTTACGGCAGAGTATCCAGTATCTCACATTGGTGGAAAGCTGCAACTTTGTACCATGAATGTGCGATATTATTCTATAAAAATGTAGGGTTTTTGTCATTGGGTACATAACTAGTTGCTTTTGTTTTGTTACCCTTTTCATCAGTGCAAGAATGGATGGCTCAAGAACAACAAGAGGGGAGAGGGAGAGTATATTCCATATAGGGTGTCAAAAGCTGCACAGAAAGGAAAATGTAGAAAGAAGAGCTGAGAGAGGAGACCCATATGGAAGTGAGGAAGGAGGAAAGGTAAGGGGAAAGCTTAATATTTTTTCTAAACTTTCACATGAGAGAAAAACAAAGCAGGAGAGAACCCTAGGAGATGGTAGAAGATACAGAATTGTAAGGAAGCATAGGCAATCTTTGAGCGGTGAAAAACAAATAATGCAGATGTTTCTGGGTAAACAGAGGGGAATGCTTAAGAAAGCAACCACAAGTTCATAAAAAAACATTGAAGGAATGTCAGAAGACAGACGTATCTTTATTTTTCAGGTAGAGAAGTGAAACCTTCAGCTGATGGTTGTATAGCTTTTATGCTTTTCGTTTTATTTTCTGTAGGGGAGTCTTTTTTTTTTTTTTTACACTTCCTTTTCACTGAGCTTTTCAGTAGAAGGAGCCCAAAGAATGAATGGAATTGCTTACAGTCATATCAATATTGAACTGAAAATTCAGAAAAGTTAAATTATTCTGTTTATGAGGAGGTATTTCTTAGCCGTGTGAATAATATGGAAGTGTTGTTCAAGGGAGATTATAGTTTTGTCCTTATGGATATTTGAAACTGGATCAGACAGAAGACCAAAAAGGTGAGTGATGATTTACTAAATGTTCTGTGTGTGAACACGAGTGATGCAGAATCGGTGTGCTATGTCATGCACAGCTGAGCCAGCATTGCTTTCCCTACATTTGCAGCAGGTCTGTATCTTTAATTAGACTGACAGACAAGTAATGCTGCATGAATTTGAATCCCAGCAGTTGTATTCCAGGCTGGGATTTGAAGTGCAATCGGGAACTGGCAGCTGCTCATGAAATATTTGAATAGGGAGGTTATATTCAGAATTCTCCTTCAGTACTAAGTATGGGCATAAATATTCTTATACATAAGGATTTATACATCCCTTATTAGTTGCACATGTCTAAATCCTCTTTACATTGAGATACTTACAGTGGTGGTTTTAGTTATTCTTAGGGTTGAACCTTTGGCAAAAAAAATGTATGACAGGGTTTCATAGTTGTACAGTTGCTTCTGCTAAGCCCAGCTATTAAAAATACTTCTAATTTCCCTTCAGTGAGTATACTCAATTTGTCTTCATAGCTGTGGTTGTAGGAGCTCATTTGTATTTTTTAATAGCTAATGTTTCCAAATGGGGTTTTGTGTCATTGGCAGAGAATCTCAGAGCTGGGTTTCTTCCTCATTCCAGAGCCTACATGTGTCATCAGTTTTGTTTGAAGAGGGACAACTAAATGGTCTTCTCATTCTAAAATGCTTCTGGAAATTCCCTTCTTGATGCATGCACTTGTAAATATAGATTGTTTGTCACACATGAATAATGCCTAATTCTCTTGAGCCTAATGGGAGTATCTGACTCTTAGAGGTATTTATTCTGCTGGATTTTGAATGACAGACCACAAACAACAGTTTGTTCTTTCTAGAGCGGTGTGTGGTGCCGTTGTCTACAAGGAGAGAAAGTGTCTACCCTAGGAATAGGTATGAACTGGAATCTCACATCCATGTGTTTCTCAGTAGCAGGGAAATGGGAATTCATGGTTTTGAGTCCAGATCTTGGCACAATGCACTCTTTAAGCTCTTATAAAGAAGGTAAATCACAGTCTTCACTGCTGGTCAGAATGACCTCAGACTTAGAGTCACATTCATAGTCAAGACCAACATTTTGTGGCTTATGATCAACCGTTGTCTAAATGTGTGAGACATACAGTGGGTTAACAACAGCAGTATAAATAGAATATATTGTAGGTTTTATTAGCTTGGACAAAAAGTCACATTCAGCTGCTGTGATGATTTGCTGTTGGTGGTAGGAAACGTCTGAGCATGGAGATTGGCATTGCTCAGTTTTGTCCTCTAGGATAAGGGTGTAAGAGACAGGGCGGTTGGCTGGAGATCACAGGCTTGTAATGAAAGGCAAAGGTGCTACCTGGAGTTTCTCCACCTGTGGGACGAGTTGTGTCCTGTGCTGGGTGGGCTTTCCTGGCCCACCTTTAGCTGCCATGAGTGGGAGTGGAGGAAGACTAGAAAGATGTGTGTTCCAGACCTTTGCCAGAAGTTGTGGGTGAGCATACTTCCACCTCTGTAAGAGAAAATGCCTTTCATAAGAAAACATTCAACTTTGACTTCGGCATTTGATGTTCTTAGAGGTGTCAATAATTAATAAAATGCCGGCAGATGGCGCCCGAGAATATCGAGTGCCGAGATCACTGGGAACCGATGTAGAATCATAGAGTCATAGAGTAGTTCGGCTTGGAAGGGAAGTCATTTAGTCCCACCCACTTTCATTTGCTTTTGTGTATTACCAGAACATTTTTTTACGTGCTACTTTTGAGAAACACCACATAGTATGTCTTCCTAAATTAATTCGTAGAACAACAAATAATGCATCAAATTGACAACCACTCATTGCTATGTGTAAGAACTGGAACTGTCTGGAGGTTGGTTGCAGCAAGAAGTGGCTTTGCAGTGCTAGTGACAGGGGAAGAGAAGCACTGCAGGATTCCAGAGGGCAGTGCCCATGGCAGGAGGGAAAAATCTCTTGTTCCAGATGTGGCTTCACTTCAAAAGTAGTGACTTGTCTGAAACAAATGCGTATGGTAAATAAAACCCTTCTAAAGCCTTGCAGAAGGCCAGTTAATTGCAAATAAATAATTGCTTCGGTGGGTGTAATGGTGATGGTATGTCAGGAATGAATTTTTTTGCTTAGTCATGCTTTGCAACGTATGTTCAAGCATTTCTTTACTCTTATAAATATTGGACAGAATAAGTTGGGATGCCTAGATGTGGGACCTTTCTTCTCTTGCTCTCAGCACTCAGGTGAAACATGGAGAGCGATTAAAAATGGATTAGATAAGCATTCCTGAGGGAGCAGACAACTCCGGGAACAGTGCTCTGGCCTATTAATTGTGAAGGATGCAAAAAACTGCCTGGCCCTTTTCTGGTGTGGAAAAGCACAGTATTTATATTGGCTTTTATCTGATTTACAGCTTTCTTCTTATTTGTTTGTTTGTCTTTCCCGTCCTCATCTTTATTTTTAACTGTTTCAGGGTATCCAATGTGTCTTCACAATTCTATTCAGATGACCTTTCCGTGATGTATCTTATGTGCCTTAAAATGTCAGTAGGACTGGAAATAAAACTGTGACCCATAAATTAATACTAAAGCTCTTGTGTAATTCCAACTTGTCCAGATATGAAATTTTACTTTTAGGCAATTTATTCCCTAGGGAAGTGTTCTCTGCCTGATTATTTCAGAACTTTATTGTTGAATTCAATGGGAAGGAAGTGAGGCCATGACGCGTATATACTTTGTGCACCCATTTTTATTTATACTTGTATATTTCCTAGATGATGGGTGTGGAGAATAGTCAGAGCATGTAATTATTACGTGTTAATTGGTGCCCTAAAGCTATATTTAATTAAACCTTTAATAGCAACAGATTAAAAATATTCCTGGGAAATAAATTTCCCTTTGTGAAGTAGGGCTGTTGTAGTGCAGCCTAAACTAGAAACTGATAGACTGACAGCTTGCACCATCCAACGCTTATTTTTCTATTGGGAAAGATAAGAACACTGATAATGAAGGGTAAAATGTCAGTGCCACAGTTTCAGCAGCTGAATCTATTCTGTCTGTCTCCTGCCAAATAGCCTATTCAACCTTTTAGCATTATGCTGTCTGTGACACTAGGAGTTGGTCCAATTTGTACTAATAGCTTTACTGTGAGAGAGTAGCATGAATACCCTTCATTAGTCCTACAGATAAAATCCTGCAGAGTACATGTAACATACATTGCTTAAAACATGTTTTTCTCAATGTATTGTAGCGTGTAATGTGTTAACTATCTATGTTTATTTAATATATAGCATAAATTCCGTATCACTGTTCTACGGAAGTTCTGTGTTTGGTTGAAAGTATAAAACTGGTGTATATAATTTCCATTTATTCCATGGCTTCTGTCAAACTAATTGACTCTTTACTAGCCCTCTTTGTCTCTTTTATTCCATGTGTACTCTTTTAAAAGTGCTCCTTATAATTCTCAGTATAGTTCAGGATGGCACAAAGAAATGTGCCAAACTAAGCAGAAGTTAATCATGCAGGCTGATTGTCAAAAACATTTTCTGAGCCATGCTACACTTTAATGCAATGAAATGCTATCCTTTCATAAGGTTTGTTTTCTTACTCAGCAGTTGTTCAGAAACACAGTACGCTATTTGCTTATGCACCATGATTTGTTTCACAGAAAATGCCTTTTTTTTTTCACAGATACTAGTCAAGAAATAAAATTTAGTTTGGTTTCTCAAAGTACAAATACTACTAGAGGCTTAAGAGTTATGATATTGCTTAGAAACAGATCTCAAAGACTTTTATTCTACTCAGTTGGGACTCTGAGTTCCTATGAAATTGCAGAGTGCATGATACTGCAAGGAATCGGCCTGAAAAGCTTAAGCAGACAGTGAACTCCTATTCATGGTAAGATGCCACGCTGTGCTGATTCAAAAAACCAATCAAACAAAAAGAAGTCAAAGGTAGATATGTACTCTGTGAATAGTTAGTAGGAATTAAAACGGAAGCAGTAAACCATCTCAGATACTATGCAGTGTTGCAACGCACTGCATACTTGGAAGGAAAACCTTGCAAGACACTAACTCTGAGTAGCAGATGCTTTTGGAGCAACTAGAAGAGGCATTCTGCTGCATAGCGTTTTATCATATTATTCCATAAACAAAGGCAACCCTCAGTTTCAGTAAGACAGACCTGTGTTCTAGATTAACAGCACAATGAAATAAAAAATAAATAATCAGAAATAAGGTATGCATGAGTGAGCAGAGAGGGAAGTCTGTCCTGATTTGCAGGACACCCCCCCCACCCCACCCCCCACCCCCGTGTACATGGGTTATTATGTAGCCTTTAATCATGTAATCACATACTGTGGGAAACAGCTCAGCAAAACCATGTCATGATTTCTGCAGTTGTCTTGTCCACGCTTGTGATTACATGCTATGCAAGTGTTTACATTCCCACATATTTATTCCATGCATTTCTGTTCTCTTTAACTTCCTCTCAAAATAATTACATAATTAAACAGCTTATTTCCTGCAAAGATCTGTTGGCCAGCTGGAAGTTTACTTTCAGCTTTGCTATTGGCTGAGGTTGTAATTGCTGCAAATCTCTGTGTTTTAAACATTATGAAAGAGTTGAAGCTATGTTTTTTTTTCATAGTCTAGTTTCTCATATACGGTTGGTATTCTTAAGCAGTGTTTGCAGAGATACTGCTGTGCTTTGTTTGCACATCCATCTTTTGATACCTTTCTAGTGAAACGAAGTTTTCCTTTGTCAGGCTTTCAAATCACCAGATGCTAAAGAGGCAGACTGAGAGGTTGAAACTTATAGAAGATTTTGTCCCTAAAGCTGCAGTTTGGGGAAACATACACTAAATTCCTGGTCCCCATATGCTATTGTACAGAACAACATGTGGTCTTCTCCCATTCTTACTAGGGAAGCAGTGTTTGTGAATGCGAGCTGTTTCTGTCACTAAGATGGATGTATTCATTTTTGCAGGGCTTTTGTACACAGCTATCAGTGAGTCTGATATTACTTCCAGTCTTTGGTTTTGTGTAGAATGAACTAATCTTGAGGCTTACAGGGGAAAAAAAAAAAAAACATCAGAAGAGAGAAATTCAGTGTTTCTTCAACTAGCATACTCTTTAAGGAAAGAAGATACGCAAATTCCTTTGGATTTTTTTGTATCAGACTGCAGTTACAGCTAACAATGCACTTACATCTTGCTACTGCTCTCTGCTTCTTCACTCAGCCTTTTGCTCCATGATGGGCACTGCAATACAATCTCAAAATACATGTAGAGTTGCCATACAGTCTGTTTGTGTATCACACATGCATTGGTTTGGGTTTTCATTTTCAGAATAGTCCATTCTGAATTTTCTTGTCATACTGAAGGCTACTTAGTTTAGGTTTATTGAGAAGAAATTTCACAGCTCCTACTCAAAGGCTTGCAGAAAGCCTGCTTTCTGAGGCTCTAACGTTTCCTGTTAGGTAATTGAGGTTATTGTAGCACATTACTTGAGGGGCATACAAAAGAACAGACTTCATCTGATATTCCAAAATAAATGCTGACACAGTTTTTCAGTTAAAAAAAGTTTGCCAGAATATTTTAGACACTAACAATTATATGCTAATATTTCTAGACTAACAGGAATAGAAATTAGAATTAATGAGTTCTCTGCAGGTACATCTGTCACATATTTAATAATATGAGGCATATTTAATGCTCACAGCACTCTGCTAATATTATGCAAACCTTGTAATAGCTCTCTGCAGTAAATACCAATCTTGATTTGCTGCTACAGAAAATGAAACTTACTTTCCAGGCATGACACCCTGAGGTGCTAAGTGTGTCTCCCCCTGGAGTCAGTGGATATAAATGTTGCTTGGACTAGCTGTAAAAAGCTGTGCCCCAGCAGACTTGATGATATTATTTGTGACCGAAAATGTCCTAGTCTAAAACATATTTACAGTTTAGAACCTCTGACTGCCATGGCTCTGCGTTGCCCCGTTGGGTGCATCAGTTTGTAGTTGCTGAAGTCTCAAATACAGAGAAGCAGCAATTTCCAAGCATACCTGTTCAGCTGCTCATGTCTCCTGGGATAAAGACAGAGATAAATGTTGAATAAATATATTTGCTTAGAGAACAAAGCTTAACCTGGAACGATGCTGTCAAGTTTTCTGTAGATGCTAATTAAGTGATGTGATTTGTGTCTGTTGCCATTCTCCCCTGTGTAAAATTAGAATAATAATTGCACATATCTTAGAAGAAACTGGAAGAATACGTCTTTCCCTAGTGCTGAGAGTGTTGATCCAACAGAAATATGTCTTAATCTTTCCTATGATAGACTACCTAGCTAAAGTACCAAACATTGCTGGCCTTGACATTGTACATACGCTGACAAAGGCATACTCTTCTTTTGGCAAACCGTGTTCATTCAACTACCACAGTTTAGGATACAATAATTCTATATATGTGCATAGCAGATATCTTCAGGCATAGACATGGACCTAAAAGAGAAGTTTTAATTTGGATCATAAGTTTCATCAAATCTAGGGGCTGTTTGAAGGTCTATGTGACTTCCATTATAAGCTTAATTTCTGAAGTTCAGTTCTAGTTCTCAGTTTTCGCTAGGCTAGAAATAAGGAGATTTTTTTTTTTCAGTTTGGATGGCCGGTATATATTCTCTTTGACATATTGTTGGCAGACTTCTTGGCGGAATAGAAAACCTTTCATTTTGCCTGTTAAGGGAATTTCCATTTACCCTGTGTGATAAAAACCTTTGTTATTAATATAGAAAGACTACGCCTCATATTTTTGTTCCTGAATTATATATAATAAATTATTCCTTATCCAGGGAAATGGGGGACTGGAGTACATGGAAAGTTTTTGGTTTTCCAGAAATATCTCATGCTGCATTTGAGTTATTAGGTTTCCCTGTTGCAGTGCTGGGTAACTCACACATATGGCAAGCTCTTAGGCACCTGAGATAATACTCTCTTTTTTTCCCTTCCTTTTCAGTGCATCAGTGCGATTGTCATTTTGTGCCATTGTTTTAAAAATGTTTTTTTCTTGCAGACTAGCATCCAGCCGAAAGGACATCTTCTTTGCAGACAGATTATCTTGGCTACTGTCTAGGAGCTCCTCAAGCATGTACTAGTGACACAAATTATCCATCAGTATTCATTGTTAGTTCCTCCACAAGGTCTTTTAAAGAATAATTAAGTTTCTTTTTATCTTTAAGGATCTAGAAATAAGGCTTGTTGATAAGAACTGTTGTATTACCACAGTGTCCCTGAACTAAAGAAACCAGTGTACTTCTGTTGCTGTTCTTTTGCTTTATTTTGAGCTGTAGTATCCGAAATGATTGTTTTTAAAAAGGAGAAGTAAATCAAGGGGTGATGTGATCCTGACGGTATCATCCTGATGACTGTAGACTGAATGTATAGGCTTTGGTAAGTCACTGTTTTTCTCCTGCAGGATATGTCTGCACTGGAGATTGCAGTGTAGCTCAAAGGTATACAACCCGACGCTGAACTAGACTGTCCAGAAAGAGGGAAAATTAGCCCATGGCAGATCTCTTCAGCATTGCTGTAGCTGGAGAGTTTCTGGGTCTCAGTCAAACAAGCTGGGCTTGTTGAAAACTTGTTTTGGTTTCTATACATTGTATCTCAGGCTTCCGTAAGGATCTGTCTAGTTCTGGTTTTCCCTCTTTAATCTAGGGAAAACGTTATGCATGCTGTAGGAAAAGCTTTGTCAGTTGTGAATAACACATATTAGGTGGAGCCAGTAGTTTCTATAGAATGTCTTTAATTTTTTAAAAAAGCCACACTATCATCAGCAACTAGGCAAAAAAGCATGCTGAAGTAAAAGGGGATCATGTCTTGTATCCTTTCTCCTAAAAGAGATGTTGAAACTGCATCGAAATAGCAATAACTCTCTACTGGTACTACTAAACTAAATTCCTGAGAATGATGAATGAGAAAACAGAAGTTTTAAATTCTTTTGATCTAATCTATGGAGTTTAATTAGGTATCCAGTTTTAAATCTGGTTATGTTTGCATGTGGCTTTAGCACTGCCTCTTAATTCAAAGAGCAAATGTCACCATGTTATTCTCTCAGACTTCTCTGTAAATGGTGATCAAGGTTGAAATGCTTGTCAGAAATATTAATTATTTTTCTTTGTGACCTTTTTTATTTTATTCCTGAAAATTTGTTTGTTAATAATCTACAAAATATGGGTAAGCTTCACTTAAAAAAGGAAAACCAAGCAAACTTGAAATAAGTAAATCTCACAACTTGAAAACAGTTTACATACAGAAACAATATGGAATTATAAAGACAGGCTTTTGGTGGCCTTTGATCACTGTGCATGTGTGCCACAATCTGCATGGTGATACGCAGATCCTCCAGAGAAAATGCGCAAGGCCCTATTTCCTTTCCTTAGGGCTTCTGTTTTTTAAGATGAAAACATGCATTCAGAATAAAGACAGCAGAACTGACTCATTTTTCCCCAGGCCTTCACCCATCCAGGCCATGTGAAGCCTTGTATCAGCTGGTTATTGTTCCTCACCATTCCTCTTTCTCAGAACTGTACCTTAGGGTGGTCAAGGGCTTTATCCTCTCTCCTGTCTCCTCTCTTTACAAAAGAGATGTTGCACCTTGCATATAATTCCGATTTGTAGGGAGTTAAATTGTAGAGGAAGTGAACTAAACTGTCCCAGTGTTCAGGACCCTGCTCTGTTCCTAATCCTGGTTTGTGTCCTTTTAGGCCCCAGTATGGTCACTTGCATGTTGGCCATTGCCTAAGCGTAGTCTTCTTGAAGTCAAACGAGAGCTGTGTGATTAATGGAAAATCAAAATCTGAGACTGTGAAATGCCAGTGCAAGGACTATGTTTTCCTACTGTGTAGTTCATGTTTCATTTTGAGCCATGTTTAAACAGGTTCAGCAGCTGTGCATTTTAAATTGTTCTAAAGGCATATGATTTTCATGTAAAGGTAGATCTAAAAACAGTCTGAAGTAAATCCAGGTTGAGAAATATCAGCTGTGTTAATTTTAGCTGGAATTAAAACTTTCCATTTGAACCTGTGTATGTTTTAGGAACGTCATGGACAGTTCATCTGAACTGGCTTTCCCAGTTTTGATTTCTGTTGTTTTGTATCCCCAGCTTTTGATTGAAAGGAATTAGTTCCTTCCAAACCAAAAAAATATTTTGGGAGATCAGCTTGTGAATTTCTGGACTTGGTCATATTTGTATAGCTACTCTGGCACAGATGTCTCAACCTCCAGCTATAACCAAACTTCCATCTACCTTTTTATTTTGCTAGTACTTAATTCTGGGAAACACATATGCATATTCATATTACCAGCTATCTGTAAGATCCAGGCACACAAGCATGCACTGCATAAGTTAGTAGTGCATCATATGTTCAAATTCAGCTTTCTTCTGTGAATTTATCTGTCTCCTACTGTCAGTTATGTGTATTGTATATTTTATAATAGAGCAGTTCATGCATTAAACATCCTTATTGATCAGCCATGATTTGAAGGAGTGATATTCAGACTTGGCCCAGAGTTAAGCATAAGTCAAATCAAGGACAGGGCTGGCAAGTATTCAGACTCAGTCACCACAATGCTGAAATCTGCATTTATTCTAATCTGTTCAGATACGATTTCTGCAATGCAGCCAGTGGCTAAGGCTGACCTTAAATTCAAAGAATCCTTGACTGTTGGTCTGTTTCCAAAGGCTTAATCCCCTTTGGTCTTGAGTTTCTTTTGTTCCTCCTTAGGCCTCTATGGAATTTAATGATATTTCTGCTGCTGTTTTATTTTTCCTGAAGCAGTCCTTCACATCACTTCTAGATTATTGATATTTTTACACTTTGTTTTTGAAGTATTAATTTCACTTAATCCTACTTCTGCAGCACTGTTTCAGCTGACATGCAAGCATACTTTGAATTGCATCAGTGCTCCTCTGTCAGACCAGAGGCAGTAAGTATCCCAATGTGATCCAAGGCACTCCTCCAGAGTCTGAGCTGAACATGCAGCCTCCACGTTTCTCTGTCTCCCTGTGGGTAAAAGTTGGATACTGAGCACAGAAATCTTCCTAGCACCATCATACCACACATCATCAGTTTAGTGAGTGTGGTGGATTAATAAGTGTTACAAATATTACAACTGGAACAAAAAGGGGAAATTAAGAAATAAGCTGTGCTGCACAAAGTACCCATCTGTGATCTTTGTAGGCAACCTGGCAATGCTTTTTTTAATTTTAATAGGTAAAATCTTTAATAAGTAGAATCAGCTGTCTGTTGCTGTGCAGGCAAGACATCTTACCCCATTCTGCTCATTTCCCTCTTGATGTTCTTGTGTCAATGTGTGTCCCCCATGTGCACTCTGAAGAAAAGAGCTACCTTATCCAGGCTGACTGCACTGAGGAAGAGGTTACTGTGAGCAGGACAGGGAGATTCCTGACCTTGATTTCAGAGCCCAGCTTTCTAGCATCTGGGTTCAGCAACTGCAGATGAAAGTCCTTGTGAGTCCCTGGAGCTCATTCTCTGCAAGTGGGTAGTGCTTGCACAGCCTGATTACATATAGAGCGGTAGAAGTCATTAGGATCTCTAGAAATTTAGTATCTTCAAATTCAAGAAACTCTGCAAAGTACATATGAGTTAGAATTTTTCTGAGGATTATATGTAAATTTATTTCAGGGACAACAAGGTACACACCTTATCAGTTACATGCTCTTCAAGATAAAACAAAAACACAAACAAAAACAAGTGAACCCTCTTAAGATTTGTTTTTTAACATTGCCATGACAGTGTATTTTTCTCTCTGACTTATTTCTTGGAAACAACTAAATCATTTCTTTCTGAAAAGCTCTCCAAAATTTTCAGCAAATGGCATGGAAAATTTTGACACAAAGGTTTATAAGAAGCTGAAGTCAAGTTGTTTTAATGAGGAGTAGCAGGCAGCTGTACAGTATGGAATTCTGTGAGCCCAGAGTGTAGTACTCCTGTATGAAAACACAACCTTAATGTTAGATCGTCCAAGTGAATAGAATATGAAAGACTTCCATTCTGTTAAAGAAGTGTTAAATATTTTAAAACAATTTCATCATTTTTCACAATAGTAATTGTGTTCATGTGGGTAAGCAAGGATTTAGATTTGCATCTGTTATGGAAATCTGACCTTTCCTGTAAATCTGAGCATGATAACAGGCCTTGGATTTCAGCTGGAGTGTACAGTTTTTCTCTGCTTAGCACTGTGGCTGGAAGCTTTTTTGTTCGTAGCAGGCAACTGTTTTGCTGTGAGTTGAGATCCCATATCACATGTTCAGTAAGTTTCTGTATTACAAAGGTTGTGTAAATTGAATTACACTAACACCACCTATGGATTCAGGGCTATCTGATTTGCATAACAAATGGTCTTACAAACAGTGTGCATACTGTACACACACCAATTAGGCTTTCTTTTCAATCCTCTTGGTCGTTCATAAAAAGAGGGAAGGTTTTTTCTTTGGTGGTGGTGGTGTTGCAAAGAAAAGCTGCTAATGAAGGAATGATGAATGGTCTGATTGTGTTGCTGTTTGTATAGTTTCACCTTCATTTGCATCAGTACCAGGCACAGATCCCAAGACGCATTTTTCAGTTTTCAGTGCTCCTCTTCTTTGGCCCCTGCCCGCACTAGAACCAACCAAACAAGCACATTTATCTTTGCCTTCTAGAATACAGAATAGGAATATTTCCCTTCTTGCATCATTGGGGCCTACACGTGGTACGTGCACCTCTCCCAGGGCACACCTCCTGTCTTCTGTTGCAGGTTGGTTTGGAAATCTGACACCAGCTGGAGGGTACACAGAGTGTAGTGGGAGCCACCACTGTACTTTGCCTCAGGAACGCTTAATGCAGCATCTCTAAGTGTATATCCATTTCCTGCTCCAAGGATTTAGTATCCTTTTCCAGCAGTTCCCACACTGTGTTTGGCACCATAAAAATAACTCCCTCCACCCCCAAAACCAGAGAAAGCACACAGAGTGTGAAATTGCTTACACAGCAAACCCTTAAATGTTTCAAATCAAAAGTCTGTGAGTCCGTTCTGCAGAGCAAACAGTGGAGCAATCCCTCTCTCCTTGTAGCAGCAATATGAGTATACACAACCCACGTTTGACAAGTGACTTTTCAGTTCTGGAGTTCTTTGGTTCTTCCTATTTTTCCTGTCATTTTGAAAATATATCAACTGCCAAAAAATAATTATTTTCTTTTTAAAAAGAAAAAAGAAAATGAAAGAATGTGGGCCTTTGTTTTCTATATCTGTTCAGGGAACAAGCTTCATTTGATTGAATGCCAGGAAGAGGATAATGCAATCTCCCATTAGGCTTGTTTGCATCTTTTTCCAGCATGACAGTTTAAGTCTGCTGGCTACAGATGGCCTTTGACAACTGACAACACTTGCTGTTATGCCAGCGTATGACTTCATCTGTGTGACACTGCATGTGACTGCAGCTTTCTTCCTCTTTTGCTTGCAGAAACTGTTCCCCATTTCAGTAGCACCAGAATAACACAGAATTCCCTCACATGAAAGAACCAGAAGCCTAAAACTGGACTGCAGCTTATGCTACAAGACACTGGGAGCTGGAAAAAACAGTATTGTTGGAATCTGTTTCTTTGGGGTTTTAACCATGAAGTCTGACATTAACTTGGCCAAATTTGGTAAAGCATCTTTACAGCTTCAATACTTTTTCAAATCAACAGTTTCCAATTCTGTTAAGCTCCACCTGGCCATTTAAGGGTTTCTGTAATACCGGTCTCCCATGCACCAGAGTGTTTCCCAAGTGAAAAAATACCAGGCTTTACAGAGCTGTCTTGTTCTGGTGCAAAGCCTGTGGACCCATGCTGGAATTTGCAGAAGCAGTTTTTGTCTCCTCTGAGTCTTGGCAACCTCTGAGAATGCTACAACTTGAATGAATGAAGTCATCCATCATCTAGCAGTGACTGGAGTAGGTTGAACGAATTCCCATTCCGGCTTTTGCTTCAGAAGCAGGAAAACGTAAGGTTTCTATTCTAGACTTTTCTTTTTACCACATTTGAACAGGGCTCACAGTTTGCTCTATGGTTGCTAGCTATCATCTTTTCCTAATTTTTATTGCAACTATTTGATCCACACATGGTCCTAGGGGCTATTCCAACACAGCTAACTTAATATTGACTTTAAAAATAGTGGGGAAAATACTTTTTTCTTTTTGTCAACATTTTTTTCTGTTTATTGTTCTAGACGAACAGAGAGCTGAGATACCACATACAGTCTGGCTCACAGGCAGTGCATACACATGCTGTCAAAGTAGTCCATTGTAGGCCTGGACTGGGGATGAAGTTTAACAAATATTGGGCCTTATAACAGAAGACGATAGCCAAAAAGTGAAATGCTGTACAGGAACAAAACTCCAGCCCCTGCAGAACATAGTGGTAGTGTTATCTGTCAGCACCTGAGCTGCAGCTTGCTCTTCCCCACATCCTGCTAATAAAGGGTGGGACAGATGCTCCAGATTTAAAACTTTGATACTTATCCTATCTGGTCATATGATAATTTAAGAGATGACAAAATAGAGGAATGACACCGACAGAAAGAATTTCTATCCCAGTTTCTTTAGTCATGCGGCAAACATGTTAGATGAACAATCAGGGTGACATACAGTGTGTTGGAAGTGCTGAGTTACAGTTCCTGTACTGTTTTGAAATCCATCACCTCCTCTATCAGGCAGAGTGTTTGATCCCTTCAAGCTGGCAGGCATGCAGCCAGCTAAATGTCATCTCTGTTGCGATGCTCAAACCATCCTCTTCACAGACTTAGCTACCAAAATGTTAGTATTATTTCTATAGAGTCTCCTCTTCCAAAAGATCCTGGATCAAAAAAATTGGTTGCTTCTTGTGCCCTTGATCCTTGTGACTGTGGATGAATGTCTCCTCTCTTGTTTTGACTGAAGAAGAACATATGAATTTTCCCCTTGTTTAGCCTGAACTTTCTCTATCTAGTGACTGAAGTTGAGCCCTTGGAAGGGACAGAGAAGAATAGCAGCTGCCTGACTGTGAGAAATCACTTTGGCTGGCACTTTGTGAAAGGACACAGTCTGTTGACTGGTAGTGATATAAATATTCAGGACTGGAATGACAGTATACAGGACATAAGCTTGCTGGAAATAGTGAAATTGACACACGAGTTCTTTCTTTCTTTCTTTTGTACTCCTTTTGTGAAGGCGTGAAGGGTGTGCAGCAACAAGTTTCTTTCCTCCCCAAGATAAGCTGCTAGAGGACATATCGAACTGAGCAGCGAGGAGTTTTTATTGGTATTGTTTTCCACTTGGTTTCAACTTCTGCAAACAAAGCTAGAGCTGGTAAGTGAATATGGTTTAGATAGCTTGGTGGACCCTGCTAAAAGTGCTGAGTCTCAAGGCGGCTCTTACTTCTCCTAGGCTGGAGAGGGGCTGTGTAAATGACAGAGAGTGCTTTGGTGTTGCCGACATTGGGCCATTTTTTTTTTGTAGTTCATGTCATTGCCTATCAGTTTGAGGCTTGATACAGAAGATAATTAATTTCAGTAATGGTGAAGAGGCAGCTCTCAGTGACAGTTAGGGGGCTGCATTTAAAGGCTAATTAATATGGTGACATCAGTACTAAGGAATGTTATTTGCAGTCAAATGTGGCCAAAGAGACCGATAAAGACGTAACCATTGGAAAAAAAAAAAGTTTACATGGCATTCTAGTATACGTATTCCCAGAACTTTAAAAGTGATCATTAGAGCCCTTTTTAACTTACCCACTCTTGGGTCAGATGAAACCAGTACGATTATTCAGAAGCACTCACAATATCCAAGTGGGATGAATATTAGAGCTAAGCTGAGAAACTGCAGTTCTGCTCATCAGTAGACTGAAAACTGCATCATGACTGAGATTTTGCCAATAATATAGACTAGGACCTAGATCTGTTTGTGTGTATTATGTAGTTGCATGTGAAGCAGAACCATTTTTTCTATGTACTTATATTTATGCCCTTTATTTCCCCTTTTTGGGGGGCATTTTTGTGCACACAGCAGGAGTGCACATGAGACAAGGTCTGAAAATTCTTGGGTAATGTGCAGACATAAAGCATAGTAGGGAAAATGCACGAAAAGAAAACGACTGGGTTGTGAAAGGAAACCAAGACTGACTTTTTGCTTTGTTCTTATTGAGACATGCTGTTTCTACTTCACATTCTTACACTGCTGAGAAACCCTGTCATCTGCAAACAAAAACAGCTCATGCAGTATAGAGCTGAGTGTGTGCAGAATGTAAAGAGGGAGATATCTGTAGTCAGCCTACAAGAGCTTGCCACATTATTTCCATGCACACAAAAAGTTACTTACTTTTTGGCACCAGATTTACCGCCCTAAGAGGCAGCCTTTCTGCAGTTAATATATTTTATGTCAGAAGTTTTTCTGAAGACTTGACTTCCTTAAGTAGTAAATAAAAAGCTAGCGTTATGAATTATGTTCCAAAGCATCAGTCAATATTGTATTAAAATTACAGCACGTGGGATTCCTGTTATATTGCAGTCTTAACCAGGAGCACCTGACTCAGGGTTACTGAATATCTCTCCATTCCCTTGCAAAGACAAGTAGCTTTAGTACTGGATTAGGTAAATTCTTGCAGAATTTCTCTAGTTAATGAATGTTTTCCTGAGAATAGAATGTGATCCTGTAGTATCTTTAACATTTTGTTTTCTGTCCACTTTTTATGTCCTGTCATCCCTTTGTTAACTCTCAGGATGAAAGTCTTAGTTGTGGATTCCTTTCTGAGCTGTTCACCAGCATTTACCCAGTAAGGGTCAAGTCAGTCCTTGGATTTTTAGAAGCATAGCCCTAACTAGGAAATGCTAAAACCTCAGGATTACATCTGAAATAAAAATTTGGTCCCAGTGGTGAAATAACAGAACATTTTCTCAGCCAAAAGCTGCTTAGTCAGACAACCTGAGAGTAATGGACTGGCTATATTTGTATTGCTGCAGTGACACATTGCAAGACACAAACCAAGAGGGCACAGCTGGCTCAAGATCCCTAATCGAAGATATTCACAGTAATGAAGCATTGTCCACAGTAAGCTGGTGGTGGGCAGATGGCAGTGCACAGACTGCTATGAGGGGGTCTCCTCGCATTCAAATTCCTCATTATATCTGCAGGGGTCTTCTGTCCTTAATAGGGAACTCGTAGCTGGGCTTAATGGGCTCTGACTAATGACTAAAAAGGAAAAAAAGATGAAGAATTAGCTCCTTTGTGCTTTTCCTTTTTTTTCTTTCACCCATCCTTGACAGGCTGTAAATGGATTTTTCTGTAGCTGCTACATTTCACTGGGAAAATCAGCACAGTATGTTTTTAGATGATTAGTCATTATCTATAGGGTTTGAGCTCAGCTCTTGCACAGTAACTGTGTGAGACCAAGAGGTAACAAGGAGACCCTTCAGTTACGAAGTGAGAATTCCTACTGGGGTGTCTATGGGAAAAAATTGCCCCAGTGCTGTTCATCCCCAAGGCAGTAAAAGACCTGGCTAGCCTCATTGCTTGTGACCCACCAGGCTCTGGACACTTAGTTTCTGCAACCATCATGGCTACCTGGATCCTCTTTAAGCAGCTGCATCAGACACTCAAGCATGCTGTGTAAACATCATGGAGAGAGAAAAGACTGCAAATCCTCACCTCTACAGTCTTTAACCCACCCTCTGCATTTTCAGGCGTCTTCAGACTTCCAGATATTCATGATCTAGAACATGTACAACAAACAGCTTTTTTGTTGATAAGGTTAAGAAATTTAAAATTTTAGTTTATCCTTCAGGCTTAGCAAGTAATTCCAACTTCAAGTAAAACTCTGTGGAGTAAGTTTCTTGATGTCCCATGTCTGCACTCTATTTGCAGAGAGCTTGGCATAGGCAATGTCACAGTGTTCGTAGGAAATGTGTTGGGTCAGTAGTTCAGTTTTGAAGTTCCAAACAAGAATGAGGAAGATTCATGAGCTGAGAATACTGCTGTCTATGTAGGGGGGGGAAAAAAGAGAAACTTTTATAATTAAATTAGAACAAAATGCTGTCCATATTGATGATACATCCTTACTTCAGTAAGGCTATAAGGCAGGAAGGAAATCCCTTTGTAATACAGGCAAGCTTTTTTCAAAGCTGAAGAACCTGAGAAGATTTGGGCAGGCATTTTCAAAGTATATGGAGTCCCCAAACAGATGCAACCATCTACTTCTTCCAAAAGCACAGCATGGTTATGCCACTACACTGTGGTGAAAGAGTGAATGCAGAGATTATTTAATTGGGGATTCCTACCAGGGTGTCTGTGGGAAGAAATTGCCCCAGTGCTATTCTTAAAAATGTGCTCTGGCAGCTGAAAATATATGAAGGACAATGGGGGATGGAAAAGAGAAACCTGCTTTCACAGAAGAGTAAATGTATAGACAATTTAAGGTACAGTTTTTGGCTTAGTACATCTGAAATATTTCAGAGCACTTTATATGGCATGTTTCTTAGAGCTGATTGATATCCTTGTGTGTGTGTGATTTTTTTTAACAAAAATCATTACATTTGTTAATAGTCTGTCATAAGCTTATTTTCAGTTTGAAGCTCAGTCCAAATAAATGTGTTTTGTTTTGTGAGGAGGTGATTAACTCTGAGCACACTGCAAGTGGGAGTTTCCCCTGACCAAAACTTGAAGTGGTGCAACACTGATCAGCTACTTGGCCTCACAAAGATGTGTGAAGTTTCATAAAGGAGCTCTTATAGAAAGCTTACCTGTGGTTTGTCAGTGTTGCAAAGGCATTACATAGGTTGGTTGAGAAAGAAAAGTCCTTTCAGCACTCTGCAGAGCATGACTTGGTAATTTGAGAGCTGAAAAAAGCTTCTTATGACTGCTTCTTCCTTGGCTTATGCTTATATATCCTTTTTTTGAAAGGATTCAGATGCTAGTGCTTATGGTTGGAAGAATTAATTGGTGTAAGAACATAAATGTTGGCAGCCTACATAGAATGAGTGACATGTAAAAGTTTATGTAGTGTGGAGTAATCTTACCTAATCATGAAGACACAAGTATTTATAGATTGCACAGTGGCTTAAGTTACATGTAAAATAATAAAATCTGTAAATATCTATTGTCTGGAAGTGGTCTCCCAGAGCACTCACTTTCAATAGGTAGGCCACACTTGACGGAAAGCATCAAACAGCTTTGAACTCTCATTCTTCCCTACTTGCCTTCCCTTTTCCACCAAGCTTTAGCTATATACACAGAGCAGTACGACTTTTCATTATCATCTCTATTGGCACTGAATAAGAAATACACTGTCTTAAAATAAACAATAAGTTGACTTGGTTTAACTAGGTAACATATGAAGATAAATTTTATGTTTCTAAAGGAAGGTAAGTACTAGATAGAAAATGAATTCTGCTGTTTACTACCCTAAAAGTAAGCCAGAAAGAACAGTAAAGCATGTAGTAGCTTAGAATAGTGCTTTGTATGTGTCTGTAAGATGGTGAAGTCAAACTATGAAGATTGAATATCTGTTGAACTCAGTGGAAAGATTCTTGAAGGAGCTGGGGTGCTCTGGACTCTAAGGCTGGGGAAAAAGATTTGGTGTCACCTCAAAGCTGTGTGTCCTCTTTACTATCCAGCAATTAATTTTATTACTATTTCCCAAAATAAAAAATTAAAGAGCATATGTTTTTTGTTTAATAAAATATTAGAAGGAATTTGAAGGAAGTAAAAATAGAAAGACTGAAATAGCTATAGAGGAAAAGAGGAAGATGACGTGGACCAAAGGGAATGAAAGCAGAGAGTGGTATGGAAGTGAGGTCAAAAGTTGCTTTTAAAGAGTGTTCATTTTGAGGATTTGAATGTATGATTTTGAAAAGGAATTTGACTCCTGTGCAAATAAAATAAACAAAAAAAAGGCAGAAGGATTTAGTAAGTCATGGCTAGGGATTGGCTACTGTTCCTTCCCCAAAGGAACTTACTTGGACCTTTTGTTTTATTGTGGGAAGTTGCCAAGAATACTTTGAACTCAGCATTGTTGTAGCAAAGAAAGTTTGAGCTAGCAGAGAAGGCTACTTCCTCAGAAAATGTAATGACTCAGAAGTGACAGCAGCAGAAATGACTCCCAGTGAGGATCAGAGCTACTCAGCATCATTGTGTGACTGGGCTAAATCAGCTCCCTGACACCATTTTCAGAGATCTGCTGGTGAAAGCTCAAACTGGAGAAGGCTCTGCTGGGGCTGTCAAAAGGAAGAATGGTTCATGAGGTAATATATACTACAGCTGACTGAAAGATGACAATGCATTCTAGTTTTGGGGTATTTCTTTCTAAAGCTGTTGTGTGATGTCTACCCAATAATAGTAGAGAAATGAAGAGGCTATTCCAGGCTTACTCTTCTGGACTTTGTTCTGTTTCCATTCACAGTTAGTAATTCTGCTTCTCCCCAAGAAACAAGTGTATTAACATGGGCAAGCATAAAAATATAGAAAAATGCAGAAGGCAGTTACATTCAGTTGGCCTAAATTACACAGGTTAATTAACATAATTGAGGTTTGCTGGTTTATTGTAGCTGAAAATCTAGTCAAATAAGTACAGCATGTAGCACAATTGTCATATACCTTCAATTAACAGAAAATTAGAAACACTTGTAATTGCTAGTATATCTGGTAAATAATTGAAATAGACTCAGTCATTCATTTCTATTTGAACTCCATCTGTAAGAAGCAATGGCAGATTTTCTGAATCAGATATATAAAATGACTGTGATAGCTTCTGTTCATACATGAAATGAGACATTTGAACATAGTAGATCACCCAGCATTTTGATAACATGAAATAATGAAGTGGTAAATGCTCTTAGTACCCTACCAACTGGTTATAATAGAAATAAATTACCTTGGTTGAAAATTGCTTAATGGACAACTTGAGATAGGTTTCATTTGTTTGGGAGGTTATGGAGATGTTCATTGTATTGTACAAAAATATGCTCATCAGAATCCTTATTAATGTAGCCTTGATGCTGTGTAATAAATGAGGTAGTCCAGTTTGAACTTGAAAAACACATTTCCAGCACTGATACAATTTTGCAGCTTGGATGACTAAGACACTAAGCAATTGTCACCTCTAACCTGTCACATCTCAACATGGATGTTCAGTGTAATGCCACCATGCTTGTAAAAAAACCTCAAACCCAACCCAAACCAAAAAAAACAAACCCCCCAAAAACCCCAAAGCAAAAAAACCACCATGACAGCTTACATTATCTGAAGGACTAACTATTGTTAGCTATCCTGAGTGAAATTTGTATGTACAACCAATGTTAATGTAATCGCTCCTTAGCAAGAGCACTGTGCCTCTCCGTGTCAGCTTCCACCATGGGGACAGTTCAAAAGGAAGAAGCATATCCAGTGGGAGCCTTGGAAAGCAGGGAGACTGTCAGGGCCTTACTGTCTAGGGAGACTATCTCTCCATCAGGTTTGTCTATTGGGAAGATATTTCCAGTAACTAGCAACAAGTTTTTCTATTTTTTAATGAATATGAACAATTTATACTTCCAACAGGGAAACCAGACACAATTTGGTTTCTATTTTTAGCCTAAGTCATAATTTTCTTTTGGGGCAGGTTCAGGTATGTAGACTACCTATACAGGCTAAACAAAGGAGACAACGAACAGTGCCAAAAGCGCACAATGAAAGTTCCTGAAAGAACAATCAGTCTTTTTGAGATTCTTTAATTTCAACTTGGAACAAGGAAAGGACAAAAATTGTCTATGTCCACTATTGGTAGGAGGAGAGAAAGAAAAGAATGATTGATACAGCATGGAAATGAACAAGAACAATTTTAGTCACGTCAATGAAAATATTTGTTTTCAAACAGAAAATACTTCGTTTCATCTGTCTCAATTTACCCACTGGCTGCTCCCTTCAGTACTTTCACTTTCTACGGCATTACTTTCACTGATTATTTCTACAGCTGGACATTCCACATATTTTCTTTCTCTCTAGAGATAGATACTGAATATCTTACTGTTCACATGGTTACTGTCCAGGTTAAAAGTGGGAAAGCAATAGTTACTGAATTGTTAATTTCATTTGTTCAGAATTTAGTGAAATAATTGTCTGCTTAACTCGCTGCTTGGTATTTCTTATGCTTGAAAAATATTTCGAGTTGAAGGATTATATCATGCAGTGTGTGTGACTGCTCTGAATCAAGTTGCTGTTAAAGATTTTTACCCATCCATCTTCTGTTCCTCTTTAACATAACAAATATTAAATAAGATCACATTTGGAAAAGTCTAAAGTTGTGATATCTCTCAATGATACTTAGGTATTCTTGGATTTCTGGTATTGTACTAGGGCTACTTCTACAGTCCCTTGGGGCTGTACAAAAATAATGGGAGCAGGCATTTCAGCAAGTTCTCAGAGTTAATTCCTGAAATTCCGGTCCTCTCTTTGGAGGTCATTCTTTATGCACCAAAGTACTGCTGTTAAGCAATACAGGCTTACTTCCTTGAGTAAAATGTATATGTACAGGTGAGGCTTGTTGAATATTTTTGGCTTCTGTGTAGACATGAAGCAATGTAAATCAAACTAGGTTGTAAATATTTTTCATCACCGTTGCAATCTTGTTGCTTCAATATACAAACAGTAAAATACAATGTAGGGGAAGCCAGAAACTTAATAAGATTTATTGAAATATTTACCAGTGCAAAGGCCCAATCTTGATATCTTTGTAATGATGTAAATTACTAAAGCCTAATGTAAGTATCTGCTAGATCTGTGAGGCCTGGAAATAAATTGTTTTGCCTTTATGAAGTCAGAGAAGATATATTTGGCATAAACTGTTTCATAAAAATGTAATGCAGACCACTGTCTGACAAGCTGGTTTATGCTGTATGTATTAAAGACTATTGCAGTGTTTTTGTACTGAGTGTTATCATCTTTTTGGCTGAAGTCTGCAACATTTATACCCATGAATTATTTTATATATGTGAATACTTCTGTTGAACTCATGCATGCAAATATTTTCAGTGTGGAGTCTTGGTCATCATAAATTCTTCAGAGAAGTGATTATAATGCCTAATGTGGCTCTATTGTAACATAAATGATAACTGAAATACCTATCAGAAATATATTTATAAAAAATTCAGCAGCAAATACTCTTTCTAAAATGTCCTTTGAGAAAGGACATATCACTTACCATTATGAAGAAATTTACAGGAGTGTAAATACATTGGATTTATGTATGCTGGAAGAGAAAATTTTAATTCTTCAGATAAACTTGTCTGTGTAATCATGTCACACATATTTAAGAAAAAGGAGATTTTTTTTTTAAACTGACTACATTTGAAAAGAAATTTATTGTGAAGGTTGTGAGCCAAATAAAATGTGACATCAGTGTTTATAATCCTCTTGATTTCAGTTGAATTGCATATGGTAAATATGGTTCGGACCATTTGACTATCAACAATTTATTGATCTTTCTTACAAAGGATCAAATTTAAGTCTAGTTGTGATCAAGCAAATTTCTACTGAGGTTACAGTCATAGTAACTAATTTAAGATCATGTCAGCCGTTGAACCAATTTTTTACATAACGGGATACTTAAAGGAGAAGATTTTGGTCTTTCTCAGGATGCATGGGAACACTTAAATATATTCTGGCATTGGCCAAAAATCTTGGGCCAAATCTTCCATGTTAGTCTTCCATATCCGGATGAAGTTAGAAAGTCAGATTAGTACTTCACACTGCTGAGTAAGTTTCACCAACATAGCAATTGAAATGTGTTTGGTTGCCTAGGATTTCCTGCTACAACATCTGTCTTACTGAAATCTTTCCTAATACAGAAAAAACCTACTGCTTCAGGTAAGAACACTGATTTTTTCCTTGAATCACTGAAGCGCAGGCATTGAGACATGCATCAAGTCTTGTAATTCGTGCTTTCTAACTGTGCTATATAGTGTAAAGGGCTTCAGAAGCATCTTTCTGTGCCAGGATGGACTTCACTTTGCATGCCTTGCTTTATTAAATGCGAGAAGCACACCAGCACTAGAAATGCCTGGCTGATAAGCTGATGCACTTTTTATCTACTTGGAGCCTGACTGACATCTTTGAACACTGTTGTATCTAAACAGCTTGAATATGTGACCTCATTCCTTAAATACCATCACTTGAACAGCTCTTGTTGCTAAAATAAAAGCAGTGTTGATTCTCTGTTGTGAAAACTCCTACAGACCCTCTGACAAGCGCAAACTAAACCACACCTTCTTTTACTATGATAAAAATGATTGCTTATTTGTAGCCATTACAGTGTACCTGTGGCAGCAATTACAGTAAAGGTATCACTTGCGGTTTTTATCACATTTACTTCATGTTAACATGTGACTGTCACAGAAAACTCTGGCACATGGAATAAGACTAGGGAGCAAACCTTAAGGAAAATGATCTTGGAAAAGTAAAGTAGCTGAATAATTTTGTTTTCTTATACTGACAAGTAGTTTGTTAACTACTCCCTAGACTGAGGGAAGACTGGAGTTGAGCCAAATTTTCCAATAAGAAGAAAAGAGGCCAGGACCAGCTTTCTCATTTTATGCTGTCTTTTTATGCTCAGAAATAAGCCTTCTGCAATGCAGGCCTGCGTCAGTACTTTGTTAAGTATAACCAGGATTTTAAAAACACAAGCTATGCCCTCCATTTGATCACAACTATGTGTTTCTCTGGAAACAATATTTGTAAGTTTTTTCCCAAGAGGTGGTATTTGGAAAAGGTGAACTTTTACTGGGAAGTCGAAGCATGGACTAGTTAAAAAGAAGCTTAAAATTGTTATCTGTGAAAAACGTTTTTGTGAGAGGACTGATGTGCAAATCTCCTGCAAAGTAAAAAAGTACAACAATATTCTTATTTTAGTGAACATATTTACTGACTATTGTTTAAACAGTCTTTTCAGTTAGTTCAAGTTTGGTTCTTAAAATAGCATTTTGAAATACAATTGTGACTACATGGTTGCATACAATTGTTTTGCAGGTGCATTTAGGACTATGGATGCAAACTCTGTTGCTTGTTAGGTTTTGTTACTATTGGCAGTATTGAGACAAGTGCCATAAAAGCCAAAGAGGTCATAGGGCAGAAAGAATATTCAGGCATCCACTGCATCTTTTACCATAATCTAGACCTCTCCCTCCAAAACCTGGCTATATATTGTTTTCAATTGTGTTTTATTTTTGGAATATAACCTAATTTTCTTAAAGTATTTTTTTTTTTAAATATAAATCCTGCTCTTAGTTCCAGTCCAGCAAATACTTTGCTACTAAGCACGGATTTAGGCAGTAGATAGGGCAGGTTGTGACTTGTGAGGAGGAACACGTATATACAAGCACTGCAGAATCAAGACCTATTAGTTGGTATACAAGCAAATTAGAGTGCTTACAGTTCTATTCATGGATGTGAGGGCCAAAAGAATAAGGAATTGGAGTTGTCCTTGAATTATGTATTGCATACAACCATGATTTACTTATTGAATGTTTTACTGGACTGAAATAAAGGTAGATTATGTGGATTGGTTTATACTAAAGAGCACTCACTATTTTTCATCTTTTCATTCAGTAATATGAATTGCCATGAGGATCAGTGTATGCTTGTCACCTTTTCTTAAAGCTCAGTATGATTTTGCTAAGGGAAGAGTTTGACCAAAAGTGACAACTTCAATCTGTATTTTAATTTATAAGAACCAGATATAGCATTTACATAAAGATAAAGGACTTCAGCATAACTTTGGACGCCAAACCTGCATTTTGGGGAACAAAGAGGCAAAAAGTCTTGAGTACAATCTCTGTGTAACTTTGGTGATCACAGTAGGTTGGACATTTCTGCAGGAGAATGACAGTAGATGCAGTCAAGTTGCTAGTTAGCTGGGCACATTTTTATACCTGCTGGTGAGACAGGGAGGACTCAGGCGAGCCTGTTTGGCACTCGGGTAGGTGAGGGAATTGCTGCCTTGGAGAAAGCGCTCGGATCAAGATCCCGCAAGGCTTTAAAGGTCAAGAGGAAGCACCTTGAGGCCAATATTGAATGTGGCTGGCAACCAGGGTAACTAAGCCACTAAGGGAGTTATGTGCTTACTCTGGCTGCTGCCAACAAAACTCCTGCCAACATCTTTTTGTCACCGATGAAGTCTATTAATTCTGCATGCATATACATCAGCAGAAAGGGTCTAACATTACGCTGAGCTAAATGGAACAAGACATAGACATGAAGAAGGACAGTCGCATCGAAAGAAGCAAGGAAGTGCATTGGCAATATTCCCAAAAAGAAAGGAGAAACATTTCGCTCCCATGAAGGCACACTGGCTGTGTGCTGGACCAGAGATTCCTAGGGTTGAGAGAGAGCAGTGTGAGATGTTGTAAAAGAAATGCAGACTTTAAATTGTATCTGTGTAACACGGCCATTTTCTCTGTTCATACTGCATTAATTTGCAGACTTCTTAACACCCTGCATACAGAGGAATCAGGTGCACTGACAGCGCACAGAAGTGGCAGATGGAATAGTGGTAATGATTTTTAATTACATCTTTGCGATACTTGGCATATGAATGAAATTTAAGCTTCCTGATGATTTTATTAGATCCATAAGTGAAAAATTTACAGATGGAAGAAAAGAACTCAAAATAGTGCTGTGAGGAGATCCATAATGAGTGATTTAATGAAGCAGTTAAATCCACTATAGAATGCAAACTGTTTTTAATTGGAAATATTGGACAGTTTAATCCTTTTATCAAATGTTCAGAGGAAATAAAATACCTCATTGTATAAAAAGCAGCTGGGACACAGGCAGAATGGCACTTATATCAGTGCTCTGTAAGAGGTCAATGACAATTTTAATTGATGCTATTTCAGTTCCTGTGGTATGGTGGTAACTGGAATAGAAATATCTGAACTGCTTGTTCTTAGAAATATGTGGACTTTATTCAGGAGTATCTTCAGCTTAGAATCAAGTACAAAGATTAGATGAAATCTGCAGATACAAGAAAATGGGTGCAGTTAAAGACTGTTTTATGGCTACATCCCATTCCATTAAGTTCTGAGAAATACAGGGAGTGGCTACATTCACTTAGTTTCAAAGACACAGATAATAGTGTCAGATACCATTAAAAATGCATGTTGCACAAAATCTAGTGTACAGTTCTAAGTAAAAGATTATAAACAATTGCTTTAAAGATTTCTCTTCTTGATTTTTTCGATGTTGCAGAGCCCTTTTATGGCTTGTTCTTTGTCAGCCTGAGATCACAGTATAGTCCTACTAAATCCGTCTCTTGATTTCTTCGGTGTTGGTGTTACATACCATCCCAAATAGAAACTGTATTATTAAGTAGTGGGACTATAGGCTCAAGTTTGAACAATAGCAGGGAATATCGGCTCAAGTTTGAACAACAGCAAGTTTGAATAACAACAATAACAAACCCCGTTTGGTTTTGCTTTTTTCAAATATACAGAGGAAAACTGCTGTAGGGCATTAGAGACAATAACAGGAAACAGAATGTAACTAATTTTGAAGGTGGAGTATTTCTAAAGTTTATCTGTGAAGAAACCTACTGTCATTCATTAAAGAAAAAAAAAAACCCAAACCCCCAAAATTCTAGCTTTTGTTCTTTGCTATGGGCTGAAAGCTTGTAATAGGGTACTAGAAAGTAGTTTTTAGGTTGTGGTACACAGGTATGCGAAGAGTGGATGATCTTTTGACCTCTCTGGACTAAATGTCGGGAAGGCAGACTTTGGGAGTCAGATAGTCCCTGGGAGTCAGATGGTCCCACCCACTTCCATGTTTCTGTAGTGTATGGTCAATTTGGTATCAGACTTTAGCTTGGAGTGTTATTCTGCATAAAGATATCTTCTGATATTATGCTTTTCGTGGAGCTTACTTTTCATTTAGTTCATTGTGAACCTCTCAAGCCTAACTGTAGCAAGCAGCGTGTTGATTTCAATGAAGCAGCCTAAATCTGTACAAGCTGAGGATCTAATACAGTAACTCTTTGCATAAGAAGCTTGGATCTGATTTTAGTGACAATTCTCTTAAATACATAATGCAAACTCTCTAGAGCTAGTCTTTATCCAGGTTGGTAAAAATTAAGGATCACTTCACTTTTCCCAGAACAAATACATATTTGCATTTCACACGGATCTGGGGTTGTCTTTTGGAAATAATATAGTCTACCAATATCATCAACGTGGAAAGCTGCGACAAAGTGCTGTGGTGTTCTTAGAATGAGGTTGTGCTCCTTACACTGCAGAGCTGCGCAGAAGAAAAGCTCCCTCTGGAGAAACAACGGGGAGATGATTTCTGCAGGGCTGCTATGTGCCCAGAAAGTGGTCCACAATCCACAGTCCTCAAACTAATGCAGCAGGGTTTCAGATCTATTCTTGTGGTACTTCAAACCCCTGACCACTGAGGATTATATTGACAACTTTATGTTAGGACAATACCAACTTGTTTTTAAGGGTCCTTTCCCCCCCTGCTAGCTATGGTTTACGTTGCTTTCCCAAACTCTTGCCAGTTTAGCTCACTTGTGTTTCTCACTTCATCACACCAGTCTCTGGGTTTGAAGTGGCTACACTGGAGCTGAAGAAGTGATGAGTTAAATAGCTGCATCTCTTGCACTGTTAATTTCCAAGTTTGAATCTTTTTTGATTTTTTTCCCCAGCTCTAGTGTTCTTTCTAGGTTTTAGGTGGAATCCTTCTAAAATGCTTTAATCACATTAAAGGTTTAATCATAATAAAGGTTTTGCTTATTATTCTACATTCAAATGTCAGCTTTTATTTGTGAGTGGGTTTTTTGCTTAATAGTCAGTTAGGGATGAATTCATAGTCTACAAGAAGTTTAATCAGAGTGGTATACATAAATGCAGAGATTCAAATTTGTTATTATTCATTAAATGAATGCATGGTTGTTTCAGAATATTGCCTAACTTTGGTTAGTTTTCTGCCTCATCTGTTTTTCTGCTTGTAAGGAGGATTCTATGGCCTCTCCTTTTTTCTGTCTTCATTTCAAATAACAGAACTGAATCAAACTATTAATATATTGAGTGCAGCAAGGTAACCTGAAATTACATTTTCCACGGTTTCTCTGCCTCATCTATTTTGGTGCTAGAAAAGGGGATTTCTTGCCCTTTCCTTTCGGTCTTCATCTTTTACAATTTCTGTATATTGGGCTCATGATTCGTTTCATTCTCTTTTCTCCTAACCTTCTCATGTCTGGCCACAGGCCACTCTTTCAAAAACTTAGGGATACAGATTCCATTTTGTCCTCTCTATTTTCTTTCTTCTCCAGCTGCTGCAGACTGACACTGCCTGGCTTGTCCTCCCATCCAGGCTGCAAAGCACCAGGAACTTTCTCAGCTATTATTCACAGTTTCTGTGCACAAATTCCCACTTTTCTCATTTGCCATTTCAATCTCTTCCCCACATAACCATCACTGACAAGCCCCAGAACTCCTAGCTTCAGTACTGCGTTGCTCTTCCCGAAAAAATGACTTCATTCAGACCCATGGACAGGAACAGCCAGCCGTTCTACATGCTTGCTGTATTAGACGGCCATTATTTTTGGAAGAGCACCACACAGCTTATGGCAGTGTCAGAGCTTCTGTATAGCAGCTCTGAGAACACAAATACCCAGCATTATCTCTTGCAGTAATCTTGTGGGTTCCTTATCCAAGTACTGCCAAACCCCAAACTCGCCCATCTTGTCAAATCCCATCTGCCGTTGCCCCAGGTGACGTGGCTACAAACGTTGCATACACATATCCCACACATCTGTGCATTGCCAATACTCAGAAAGGGTTTTAAAACACATCAGTCATGTGCTGACATGAAACCTGACATGAAGCAGAATAAATGGAAATTAAATTGTTCTGTATATTGGGCTATTAACTCCGTCGGCACAATGATTCTTCCGAACTTTCGCAGTGTGGGTCAGCAGTGCTTCCAGCTGACGTGTTTGGCCTGTCTGCAGAGCTGGGAGAAACCTGACTGAAAAACATAAGCCCATCCTGACAGGAGGTGTTTATAATACCTATGGATCATACAGGGGCTGTGATCAGGATTATGGGTTTGTTGTGTTACACTCTCTAAATAGGAGATTATGTAGTCTTTGCCTGAGGGGCTTACAACTGAGGAGAACTCACAGAAGCATGTGCAATTAGCTATGATATAATATACAGTGCCTGTATACGCTATCTGTTATATTCTGGTCTGCTTATGTATCTAAATTTAGTGTTACGGGATGCTGTTCTTAGCTCCCTGATAATAATTTTTTCAGTCTTTTTTTCTCAATGCCTGTATATATTTCCTTGCTTGCTTCTAGATCTGTCTTTCAAATCCAAGCAAATCCAAAACATCTGCAATAGAAATCAACTAACCAATTGATAGGTAGCAAACTGACTGCTCTTTTTCCACTGACCTCTTTGGTTTGTTGTTACATCATTTTTCCAAAACACCCCCACGCAACATGTCTTTCATCCACCTGTTGTATTGTGTCTTGTGAACTGTGTGTAGGAGGAATCGACTTCTTAATACACCAGTCCATTGCACAACACAGTGAGCCTTCGTACTTGACTGGGAAGCCCAAGCACTCCATAGGGTAAACATGAACCTAATTAAAGCCAAACAACCGGTCAGGCCAGAGATGGTATATTTTGCTTTTTTGGTTCCCATTTTGCATATGCATTTATACATACATACATACATACATATATATGCCACACACAACTATAAATGCATAAATACTTAGGCTGAAGGAATAGCCGTAATTTGCACTAAAATTTCCAAGCAGACATGAGGACAAAATCCCTAACACAGCGCATTTAAAGATTACATATTGGTAGGAATACAACAAAAATTTAAATGTCATTCAGTTGCCATAAAATGATCTAAAATTGAACCAACGTATTATGTACTATGTATTTATATGGGAGCACCTGATTTTCTTGTTTAAGCAGTTCAAATAGCACTTGCTATTTCTGAAAAATATGGGAGATGATATCCTGTGCTATTTTTAGGAATAGCGTGTTTATCTTTATTTGGTTGCCTTTAGATGGATGCTATATGAAGAAATAAGAATTAATCAGTCCTGGGCTGTTTTAGTCTGAGGGAACTAAAGTCAATAGTTTTAGATTGTGCTAGTTGCCAGTGCTGATCCTTCTGTTCTGTGGGTCAGCAGCTGGAGGTCTAGTCCATTTTAGCATCCCTTTTTGTCTGCCGCCAGCTGTCTTTCCTCTTATCCAACAGTGGGATATATAAATTATTTTTACATGTTCAGCATCCTGGGGCAGCCATAGAAATGGATTGGGGGGGGGCGGGGCGGAAGTGCCTAAGATCAGGGCAGAGAGGCTGAGTCTACAGACGTAGCAACCATCACTCACTTCGTGGAAAAGCCAGGAGATAAAATTTGATGAAGTACTGCATTTAGTTAGTATAAAATGCATATATACGTCTTGGTGTCTTACAACCTTTCTTTTTGTTATGTTTTTGAAGAAAAATAAAGGATACTTTGCTTCAAAGAAAGAGTTGAGTGCAACTATTGAACATCTGTATGAACTTCAAGCTATAAGAAGGGCTAAACCAGGTCAGATGAGCAGCAACATGATGATGGTGAGATGATGAAGAGACCATGAGCGATCAGAGGTACATCTTACCATCACATCAGTTACATGAGCATGTCAAAGCATGGAGAAACTGCCTGTATATTGTCTGTGATCACACAGCTATTGAGCAAAATAGAGCAATTAGATTTAACTAATAAGAACAAGGAGGCTGTCTTCTCACCATCAAAAAAATTTATTTAAAATGACAATTAATAGGCCTGCTGTTTTAAGTTCATTCTTTTTTACTAGAATACTTACAAAAGAGTTTTACACTGTAAGAAATACAATGTGCTCAAAGAATAAATAAAATTGACATGAATTCCATGGCAGCCTGTAAGTATGCACATACTTGTATGCCTTATTAACGTGTTCCTCCTCTAGATTATAGTCCAGGTAAAAGAAATTACTGCTGGTGTATTGTCAAAAAGCTGCTCGTCATCACTCAAGTGAGGTTGGCCTTACAGCAGACTACACTGTTGAAGTATTGTATGATTTTATTCTTGTAGCAGTAGTTGTTTGAAACTGATTTGCCAGGTAACATTTTGGAAAAAAAAGAAATTTTTAGGAAGTCATAATTCTCATGAAAAATCTGAGTGAACAGGGAGTATGTAAAAATAAAAATTGCATGCAAAGAAATTGAGAATGAAAGAAGTTTCTGAGGGTAGACATCGCCTGCCATATTAGTTCATCTGTATTATCTTCAGGAAGGTTGTAATGTGCCCCATCAGAGAGATCTGTTCCACCCTACAATGGAACAATGCAAAATTTACAAGTCTGTTGAATCAATTTAGTTGGATAAATCTTAAACACTGGTAGATCTAAACTGTGATTTTATTTTCTAAAGCTTAAAGTGGGTAATATTGGGATGAGAAACAACATAGCTAGCTACCTCTAAACCCAAACTGATTTTTTTTTCAATTCACCCAGGTATTTCTGCCCAGGATATGGTAAAATTATAGTGATTTCCAGGCTCATACATGAAAACTTGCACTGTTTAGAAACCTGATTCTACCTGATGGAATAAAATCAGTTAATCTTAGCTAACAGCCTGTGCCAAAGTAGTAATCTGAGCAGATGTTACATGGTATTCAAGTAATCAGTTTTTACAGTAATATATTAGTTTTTCACAAGTTACAACGAGAAGAGTAAAAACTGTATTTTCACTGAAAAAAAAGCCTTTGAAAATAGCTTAGAATAACTGCTACTTGCCAAACATCGTGCCCTAGAAAGTCTGAAGAACCTTGATTTTCTCTGGGGAATAAAGAAGCCCTATGTAACGTCTTTTTCATGTGCTGTTTTTTCAAGATCTTTTCCTTTTGTTTCTGCTCCTTTTCACAGGATATATCAGAGACAATTCAGCCTACAAGATTTAGCTCCCTTTTTTTTCCTGTCCTTGCCAAAACTGGCTTCACCACAGTTCCACTAGCATGACTCACCTAAAATACATCCCTATCTACAACAGTCAGATACTGGTTCTAAAACCAGTAAAACTAGCAAATTCAGGTTTCGTATAGCTTCAGGTCTTACACTGTTTGCATCTCTATCCTGGAAGATCTTCAGTCATTTTCACATCTCTCTTATCCTCCTTTTTGGTTTTGCCATCTGGGTAAAAGACAGACACACCTGTAAAAACTACATATAAGCTGATAGCTCCCAAATGGAATGGGTAACAGCCAAGTTCTCCCGGCTCCCTCTCCCCAGGAGAGCCTGTTAGCTCTCTGTAATTTAGCCAGCTGCTGATTTTTACAAAACTATCAGGAATTTAATATCATGAATCTTCTGCTACTGCCATAGTTAACTGAAATTGTCCAAAGTTGTTCAAAAGCTGGAGTGTTTTATGTGGGGAAAGGTGAGGAAAATAAAGGGCTTCAGTGTATGATCAACTTGATGTGATAGTGAGAAAGCACGGTAGTCATGTTGAAAATTTTTTTAGCTGTCCTATCTTTGTCTGACCCAGATAAAAGGAAGAACTCCCTAAACATTCATAAGGAAGAAGCAGCAGTCACAGTCTTGGTGGTGTCTTCCAAAGCTGCTGTACCATCTGTCTTTGGAAGTCAAAAACGCACTGCGACCGCAAAACACCACCATAACTCAAGTGAAGATTCCAGCTGCTGTAGTCTGATAAAAGCAGTTACAAGGGACAAATTATTAAGCAGTGAGCAAAGTGCTAGAAGATGGTGGGCTGGTACCTTACAAATGTGAGCCATTTAAAATCAGTACTGTGGCTTCCAGTGCAAACTTTGCCTGTATATTAAGTTTCATAGTCCCAGTTGCAATGCCATCAACCATGTCTACAGTAATGGTGAAAACGTTGCTACTGTCAATCTATTTACTCCTCAGGCATATTTGGCAGCCAAGGGAATAACCCTGAATGTTAGTTACCAGGCTGTTTCTTTCCTAAGTGGGTAAATATCAATGTTGAAAAAGAGCAAAAATTGATTTCTAGTTTAAAAGATACACAATTTTCTTTTTAAAAAGCAAACCAATTTAAATTCCCAATTATTATAACTTTTATGAATTCCTAAGCTTTTTTTAAAAAGCTATTAAAATAATGTAGATAAAATATTGTGGTTTCAGATAGTTCATTCTTGCTATTGGAGTTGTAAATTCTTGTCACCGAGCTAGTAGCATCACTAGCTCAGCATCTGCAATCAGAATGGTGGAGCTGCCAGATCAGCTCTTGCTACCTGCATCTTCCTCTGAATATGCAGGGAACATACTTTCCTCAACTGGTTTGTTCAGCTAAGTCAGCTCAGTCACTTGTACATTCCAAGTTAAGAAATCAGAGGTTGAGCACCCCTGATTTAGAGCGAGGTTAAGATACTCTGAGCCCGGAACATGACATCCAAATTCTGTTCCTAAAACTACACCTGTAACTTGTAAAAACGTTCTGCCTGTGCTCTAATTTGTGATGTAGTATGTAGATCCTCCTTTCTTCACTCCCTGGGAATTGAATGTCACAAACATATCAGTCCAAATGACCCAAAAGGTACTGGGCATCAATGGACTTTCTTCCCTTTGCTGAACCCCCGGACACACAGAGAACAAACACTGCTTGTTCATTACGTTAATAACAGTGTGTGGGATGTTCACATAAAACAGAACTATAATAAAACCATGGAAAAAAAAAAATAAGCTAAGTATTAAGGCTGAAAAGTTTGAATTTAGACATGTTCACGGGTATAGATTTAGGGATGCCAAGATCTAAACTTGATATTGGTTTTAAGCATTCATGTTTAAATGAAAAGTAGGAGGGAAGAACATGAATTTTAAAAAGTAGTTATGATACTACCTTGATCTGTTTGCAAGAGGTATTAATAGAGAATGGATTTTTTGTGTCTAGGTCCAAGGAAGCTAGTGGTCCTTATGTTCCTCAGGAGTGTAAAGTATCATGGCCAAATTGGTAAGTGAGTAATTTAATTGTATTTCTTAAAAGTGTGAGGGGCTGAGGAGTAGCAATATTAAACCTAAAGTGCAGAACTACCTGTATTCTGGGTAATTTGAAAAATTTTCACCATTCCTTCTGATTCCTTAGAAAATTTTAGGAATGCTCATAGAGTATCTTGGAAGATTTCACATTCCTGGATGTTTAAATTTTCCACAGTGACCTGATGAATTTAGAATTAAAAAAAAATTTAATACTAAAAAATTTAGTATTAAAAATCATTTAGTGTACATCATTCTGCCACAATCCCATGGTTTAGTTTTCCTAATACACTGTTATTAACATATGAAAAGACACATTTGATTCAATTTTGTTATTAATATATTGCATCATTTTAATGAAAGGTAAGTCTTTAGTCTTTATTTTCACTTAAGGACTTTTCTGATTGACTGCATGCTCCCTAAAAGCGTCCGACCTTCACCCCCCAGACTGGGCAGAGAGGAAAGGACTTCAAGGAAAATATTTATCCTAAATCCACACTATCTGCTTGTTGGGAACTTGTTGGTCCTAGAAGTTAAGCAGCCTTTGCTGATGTCAGTATTTAGATAGGAGGTTATCCAGGAACTTGGAAGTGCTACAGGAAATGTTTGAGGTTTTTGCAGAGAAGTCTCATCTCTCTTCAGTGTAAACAATGCCTCCTCTGGGTGTGGAAGTGCCCCACTTTTTAGGGCCCTGTACGTCAGTAAGACATAAAATTGGTAACTTAACTGTGTATTGTCTTTTAAGACCTAATGGTTCTTTCCAAGGAAAAGACAGTCGGACCAAAATGCAATTAACAGTGGATTCCTGTGCAGTTTTAGTGAGGTGAATTTCTCATGTCATAGTCTCATTTGCTGGAGAGCATTGTTGTTGCTTTGATTCACTTCAAATGCTGGTATATTTTAATGGTGAGCAAATATCTTCTTGTTCACTGTTGTAACATCATTTTTAAAGTTACATATCAGCTTTGGTTCCTTTGAACGAAAGCTTAAACAGACCAAGTTGTGGCCTAGGAAGAAACTACTTGGATGTCAGAATTTAAAGCTACAGCTAATGGCAACTTTTCTCTCGTGGCAGTTGGTGTAATTTAGAGCTGTTCTTAAACCACTCTCATTTATGCAGATAGACTGGCTCAGCACCCAGATGGGTGACTGAAGGAAGTTTCAAAGAATGTTTGTGACAGATCTGAATCAGAATACTGTGTATTGACGTGGTTATTAGGACATAGAAACAGACTAATTTGATGTATCAAGATGATGTTAGGGGGCATAAAAAAAAAAGTGGAGAAATTTGCTCCGTGTAAGTGCCTGGAACACTGAAGAACATAAAAGGTATAAAAAGCTACTGTCAAGAAAATGTTAATTATTGCAGAGGACCAAACTGAAAGGCAGGCCCCACAGAAGATTCTGATAAAGCTGAATCTGACTCAGTTACCACCAACAGATGGTAATCCCTCTGTACTATTGCTTCAACACTTTTTCCCTCTGTATGTTGCATTTGTATTAATATACCAAGCAGTGATTTTGTCACAATATCCCACTACCTATCTTGAAGTACAGCAGGTGTCCAAAAGAAGACAAACCTGCTAGGTAAATATGCTTGAAGTCCAAGGCACTGCAGCACAGGCATAATCTGAAAACAAAAGCATCACAGAGTTTTATCCTTCCAGAGATAAAGACATGATGCCTGAAACCTGGGGGATTGTACTTTGAGCTTAAAAGGATGGAGAGAAATCCAATCATCCTTGCAGTCTTAAAACTCCATCTTTTTAAATCTGAGACCAAATGGGGTTTTTTCTGTTTGATCCTGCTGTGAAGTGATAATACTGCATTTGTCCCATCACAATAATTTTCCTAGTCTATGATATGCTGAGATATCGTATTACTTCTGTGTAAGATCAAGCAGAAGGTCACAGTGAACAGAAAAAACATCCAACCAGTACATAGCCATTGTCAGCACTGCTGCGGAAATTCAGAAACCACCACCAACTGGTGTTTCTCTTTCACATGCTGACTGCTTTTCTTCTTAAGTTCGCTACATGAAAACACTTCACGAAAACTAAGTTTGAAAATTAACTTGCTGAATATCTGCAATGTCCTCCTACTTGTTGACAATCTTCATATAAGAATTGTAAAATATTTTCACAAAGAGCTTAAAGAAAGTGTGTTTTGCAGTATAGTTTCAGTACTGGAGAGCTGTATTTTCCTCTCGCTTGTTAATTTGACTTGCTCAGGCTATCTGGAACTCTCCCTTCCTGTTTCCCTCCAAGACCTTTAGTCACTTCCTTTCTCCAAATAAAAAACCCTTTCATTTCTCTTTAACTGATGATGGATTCTCTTTCAAGCATTCTGATAAAATCAACTGAATTATATATAGATTTTTCCTACTTGTAGAAGACCAAAAATCACTGCAGTTAGATATGTTAAAATTAATTTCAGTGCAGTGTCTGTACTCAGAATTTTACAAATTTTTAAAAGTACCTTGTTGCCTTAGGGCATATTTTAATGGAAAGGTAAAATTCCATTTTCCTGTTTAACCAAGAGATGTGAAAAATAGATTGGCTGGTGAAATGATAAAGACCTTATTCAATCAAAGTATTTTTATTTGCTATATAAAAAGTGCAGATTTACAACACAAAAATAAAAGTCTGTTTACTTTCCTGGCATGTAGTAAATGGGTACACAGAAAACCTGAATTTTCCTTTTAGTAAAATATTTCAGGCCCAGTCATCTACTGTGAATGGGGTAAAATGCCACTGAAGATTTCAGACCTTTATTTATCAATAAAGTCATTAAATCTGGTCTGTTTTTTCTCACATAAAAGCCATCACCAGACAGTTACTCATTTCTTAATGCAATTTATTATAGTAAGCTTCTTCAGGGAGTAAAAATGTTTTGAGAATTTACATTGCCCAGAATGGATTGCTCTCCCCCATGTACATTCTCCAAACTGACTAGCTGGTAGGAAAAGAGAGGAACTATTGTCAAGATTTTCTTTGCATGCACTTACACTGTGGCAGCTGGTATAACACCACCAGGCAGACATAGCAATAGGTAAGTAAAAAGAAGACTGAAGGTATCAGGTTATATCTTAAACCACGCACCAAATGACTTACTGGCTCAGTGAAGTGGAAGTGCTGGTACTGGAGTTACAGCAGAGATCCAGGGCTGTGATCCTCCATGCCAGGACCCACTGTTTCTACCAGATCAAAAATTCATGGGTAATTGACGTACTTCTAGGTGTAGTTCAAGGTTGATACCTAAGCTGACTGAGCTGAACATTGGGTTATGGTCTGTCCTGAGTAGTGTAATACAGATTTCAGTAAGGATGATGGGAGCCACTGGGCCTGTTCTGTCTTTATTTACACGTGTGTAGTCCACTAGCTCTAACAGAGCTGTGACAATAAAACCAGGAATACAATTTAGCCAAAATTTCCATGTTTTATATTTAACAATACATTGGATTTAATCCATCCATCCTGCTGCCACTGCAACACCCCTTATACTACTGTAAAAAGGGATAACTTGAAAATATCATGGACAATTTGTCAATAGAAGATAAAAAATCTTAGGGGAAAAGAATGAAGTCTAAAGACCTCACAGGTTATTATGTGCTTATTCAGCTGCTGTGAAATTTTTAACTCCAGTGGGATAACAATGTTACCGTCACTGTATTTGTAAAAATACTTTTCACATTCCTTCTAGTCATTTCTGTAGAGATAGAGAATATTGATGTCTTTGTACATCCTTGACAGAACTCTCATCTGGAACTTCCTGTGCCCAAACTGAATGGATCGGGTGCAGTGAGGAGGAGCAAGGGAAAGGGTGACAGCGGAGCTTCTCTAGCTTTACTTAAGAAAGCAAGGGCTGGACAAAGCGTATTCTTTTAAGCAGGTTAGAAATTAAAATTCAGAGAAAAGAACAATTTAAAGGGAAAAGTGGCAAAAGGATGTACATTCGCCTTGCGCAAATTAAGACTGGAAATGAGGAGGTCTCTACTTATTTAGAAAATGAGATATTTTAGAATAGCCTTCCCAATACAAATACCAGCAACAACGCACCCCACACTCAAATATTTGGGTTCAAGCAGTTCATGCAAAGAATATAACATGTTTTTCTAAAGACAGAGAGGACTCAATGCTGGGACCCCTTAGAGTCCCTCCATTTGTGTACTGCCAGACAGTTTTTCGGAAAGTAACTGAATGCTGGAGATCTGACCCCAGTTTCATGCTAGAGACTCCTCCCTCCGCAGTACGAAATGTGGGTGCCCCCTCACCGCCTCCACACATTCGGCTGCGCTATCAGAGCCCACTTGGGAACGTCTCCTGGTGCCAGGGCATCATCATTCCTCTTAATGGGACCCCGGCCCTGAACGCGCACCTTTGCGGATGCGCCATCCTACACGACATGGCGGAACGGACACAACAGGAGAGCTGTTGTTCCTCTTCCTTAACCTCGTGTCTCACTGAGCTTACAGTTTGTCTGCTCTGTGTCTGTCCACGAAATACTCCCCTTTCTACAGGCACGTGGTGGAGAATAATTCGTCTCTGGGTTAAAAATCTGTAATAATGTTGGAATCGTATGAAATGTAGAATTGTAAGTCCTTTTAGTCTTATTGTGGTAGCTGCGTGGGTGGAAATTTCGTCCAAATATATACGCCATTGCAGTTCAGATTGTCAGCCTAAGGGCTCTGGCTAGCGTTCCATCCCCGAGCAGGAAGCAAGAGACCGCACCAGGGCCCAACACGGAAATACACGCCAACTTTTGTTTTGTGAGCAAGATGCATCTTTTTCCCACACAAGTTGCCTAATTCGAGTTTTAAAGAGGTGGTTTGATCTGTCCAGATGGCTGACTTAAACTAATACGAGTGGTTAAACAAGCCTGTCTCTTCTGAAAATGTCTCTCCGTTTTTTTCAGATGCGGCAAGCTTCTTGCGTCGTGTTTCGGGTAAAACCACCGTTCCCTCGGAGGAAGGCGCTGACCGGCCCCGCTTCCCGCCCCGGGGGCGATGGTCCCGCCGGTGCCACGCCCGAAGAGGGGGAGCGGGGTCGGTAAGGAGCCTCGCCCGCTCCCGGCCCGCCGAGCGCAGCCGCCGGGCTGCCTCGGGGCACCCAGGCCGAGAGGAACCGGGCGATGGTCGATCGGTGCCTCGCAGCGCGGGTCTCCGGAAAGCCCCTTTCCTTTCTCAATAGCTGAGGGCTTCTAGCCGCTGCTTAAAGTAAAAAAAAAGTTCCGCTACCCCCGGCGGAGGGAAGTGATGAATCACGACGCGCCCTCCCAAGATGTCTGTCACGCCGCTGCCCGAGCCCGCCCGCCTGCCCGCCCTCACGCTGAGGGGC
>Ga0065711_1002053_pt1 | contig 44619 bp, 26 predicted proteins | sample Hoacrofraction12_FD_59098 | JGI IMG/M metagenome (GOLD analysis project Ga0065711, IMG submission 59098) | Hoatzin crop microbial communities from Cojedes, Venezuela - Epithelial fraction 12 v2 (version 2) | ecosystem: Host-associated > Birds > Digestive system > Esophagus > Crop | place... | reverse complement strand
GGCCCGGCCGCCGGCGCGGAGCGGGGGTGAGGCGGCCACCGGCCACGCCCCTCGCGCCTCACCCTGGCCGAAGTCCTCATCCGGGTCCGCCTCGGCGCGGCGCGGGAAGCCGGGCGGCAGCGCGGGGCCGATCAGCTCGCGGGACATGACGTGAGCCGGGGGGGAGGCCTCGCCCTCGGCTTCGGGGGCGCAGCCCGGCCCCTCTCCTCCGTCCCCCTCCGCCGCCGCACTTCCGGCACTGACGGATGACGCAACCCCTCCGCACTAGTCTGGAGGGGCTGAGCCCCGGAAGTGACGCATTTTTCAGCGGCCGCCGGTGCAGCGCCACGTGGTGGTGGTGGGAGCGCGTCGCGGAGCGGGGGCCGCCATGAACCCCTTCGCCTGGTACCCGCCGCCCCCGCCCGGGCTCCCCCCGCCCTTCTGCCCGCCACCCCCCTGGGACCCCGGCTTCTGGGCCGCCCCTGGGGCCTACCCGCCGCCCGACGGCTGCCCGCCCGGCGACAACTACCCGCAGCCCGACAGCTACCCGCCCACCGAGAGCTTCTCTCAGCCCGCCGACAGCTACCCGCCGCCCGCCGCCCGTTACCCGCAGGCCTACGGCGAGCGACGGCAGGGCCCGCACGCTGGTGAGGGGCGCGGGGCGGGGCGTCTCTCGGGCCTGGGGACTCCTTCCGATCCCTCGCCGGTGGGGACTCTGGGGCTGTCCCTGTCCCCTGGGGGGCGGAGGACTCTCCCTCGCTCCAGGCGTGTGCCCCGGTGTCCGTGCTGGTCGCGCAGCCCTGGCTCGTTTCTACCCCGGGCACTTCCCTGCCGCAGCGGGCCCACCGAGGTCGCAGGGGGGGTGTTTTATCCGCAGTATGTCTAACTGGCTCTGCTTTTTTCTTTTTTTGTTTTTTTTGAAGGTGGAAATGGCAATTTTTCCCAGAAATGGCAAGGCAAGCAAGCGCCTGGGTTTAGTAAACGTATTCCAGAAGAGAATAGCAAGCCGAAGGTATGGACTGGGGTCCCCAGCTCAAGAAAGATATGGAGCTGTTGGAGCGGGTCCAGAGGAGGCTGCAGAAATGATCAGAGGGCTGGAGCACCTCTGCTGTGGGGAAAGGCTGAGAGAGTTGGGCTTATTCAGTCTAGAGAAGAGAAGGGTCCAGGGAGACCTTATTGTGGCCTTTCAGCTCATAAAGGGGGCTCATAAGAAAGACGGAGAGAGTTTTTTTACCAGGGCCTGTAGTGACAGGACGCGGGGCGACAGTTTTAAACCACTGAAAGAGGGCAGGTTTAGATTGGACGTAAGGAAGAAATTCTTTACCCTGAGGGTGGTGAGGCACTGGCACAGGTTGCCCAGAGAAGCTGTGGCTGCCCCCTCGCTGGCAGTGTTCAAGGCCAGGTTGGAGGGGGCTTTGAGTAACCTGGTCTGGTGGAAGGTGTCCCTGCCTGTGGCAGGGGAGGGGTTGTAGTGGATGGCCTTTAAGGTCTCTTCCAACCCAAACCATTCTGTGATTCTGGGTCAGTGACAGTCTTGTGGAACTTGCTCTGTGGTACTAGAGACCCCATACTCATGTCTAGCATGCTTGCCTTTACAAGAAAGCAAACATATGATAATCAGTCTGCAGATTTTGAGGCTGTTGAAAGAAAGATACATTTCAACCAAATTTTAACACAAGTTTACTTCAGAAAAGCCCTTACCATGCCCGAGTGCCTAAATTACATTTGTGCTCTATTACATTATCAGGGCCAGGCAGCCAGATCACCCTGACGTGCACAGTGGGAGAAGGAAGGATCTCTGCTACCCTCTGAGCTCTTAACATGTAATATGAGAACAAGCATGATCTGACTTGATAGGGAAGAGACTGAGGGCTGTAGCCTAGCTTTCCTTCCAGCCCTCCATAAACCTGTGCCACCCTGGTGTGTATGGAGAAGCGATAATTGATGGAAAGGTGGTAGGGGAAAGAGCTGAGTGCAGGGTGCTTTATTTGGAAGATGAGTGATGTGAACTTCGCTTTCACGGTGTGTTAGCTTATCTTTGAAACCTGTTTTAGTTGATGGCTTTATCAACAAAAATACTCATGAAAGTATTTCACGCCTGATTAAAAATACAAATACCTTGTAATCTTGTAATTTCAGTCTTGAGATTATTTCTTCTTTTGTTTTTTTTCAGACCAAAAAGAAAAAAGAGCCAGTTTTCTCTCATTATTGTGATACCTGTGACCGTGGCTATAAAAACCAGGAGAATTATGATGAACATCTTTCACAACATGAACAGGTTGATGAGTTTGGCTTGTTTTATTTATGCCTTGATTTTTAAATGTGTGCATGATAAGTAGTTAGCTGCAGTCACTCTTTGAACGGAAGACTTAGCAAAGAGATTCCAGAGCAACAAAAAGTGTTAGCAGGGGATTTTTTTCTGAATGCTGTGTGTAGGGGTGCTCTCTGGTTTTATTGCTGAAGCCATTTTAACGTCTTTCTTGTGAAGTATTGCTAAGTCAACCCAGCGGTAGGAATTAATTTACTGACATCAGTATAGCATGTAAAATTTTTTGTGTGAAAAGGCTTTGTGTGGAAAACATATTTTAAAAATCCCCTCCTTTATTGCAGAGAAGTATAAAAAATTGAAATTGGAGAATCTTGCAAATCTTTCTCTTAGGTTAACTTCATGTTATCTCCAATTATCAGATACGGTGGCTTCACTGGTTATTCTAGAATCAGATTAAATTTAGAAGTACATTATCGCTTCTTACTGTATTTACCATCATGTTTGTTTTGAAACTGGGTAGCTTAAAAGTTCTGTGTAACTAACTGTACAGGCATCTGGCATCGAGTTTGTCTGAAGGGTACTCAAATGCTTGTTTATAATTTGTTTGTGTAACTTATTGTGTCTTCAGTTCACCCCCTTATCTTGCAGTGCACGGAAGAAGGTTGCAATTTCAGCGCGCATGAGAAGATAGTTCAGATACACTGGAAGAACGTAGGTATCCCCCTGGGCCCAAAACATGAATCTGTGCAATCCTTGCGGTAGTCCCTTTTCTCATCCTGCAGAGGCTTGCTTTCATCCATCTGGGAGGATCACCTCTGAGCAGAATCTGTTGCAAGACAATATTTTAGATGAAAATGTGTTGAACATTGTGTTGTTGTTTTTTTAATGGATTCATTTTGTAATCACTGTGTGGAGTCTCACCGCTTCTGGAGGTGAAAACAGTGTGATGCTGCTGTAGTTGGCGGAATGATGCTTTTTTATTTTTTCTTTTTTTGTGGGTTTTTTCCTTCCCCTTTTTAACCAACTGTAAAATCCTTTTTCCTTAGGCACATGCACCTGGTGCTAAAAGAATAAAATTAGATAGTCCAGAAGAGATCGCTAGGTGGAGAGAAGAAAGAAAAAAGTGAGTAGAACTTGTGACCTATGAATTTGTTATGCTCTGTTTTCTGTGTGTGATTGTTGGGTGACAGCTGAAAGGCAGTAGCAGCACGTGCTTGCTGCTGCTGTTCCTTCGAGTCGGCAGAACTCCTGCGGCAGTGGTCTGTGTCAGAATGCCCGAGCCAGGGGTGTGTGAGCTGCAGAGCCTGTCATCGTTTGGATGATTGTAACAGAAGGCAGGGATATCAGCTGAGAAGGAGATCGCTTTCACCAATGTTTGATTTGGTACCCCAGGTTAGGTGAACGACTCATTCCTTTTAGCCTGATCAGTGAAACATTTTAGGTCAGAAATGTGTGTGTGTTTGCTTGGTGATTTTTTTAATAGCTAAGAAATACGGAATTGTTGTAGTGACTATAGCTGTAATACGTCTGGCTCTGTGCAAATTTCCACAGCTTTAGTTGTCCCAGTAGACCCCAACAGGGAGTTCTCATAATTTCTAAGAACTTTCTGCATTGCTTGGCACTTTTTTTTTTTACTGAAAGAGAACAGAATCCATGAGTGATGCTGTCTGAAGTAGTCTAACTCTCGTCGTATCAAGGGTACGAGATGAAGTTCACCTGTAAGCAGTATTGCTTATTTTTTGATGTGAGGTGATACAATTTTCCATTTACCAGGACTGAGGTGTTTAAAAATTCACGGTGAATTTCTGTAGATCTGATCCCACTGATGTTTTGGGGTTTTTTTTCCTCTTAAGTTGAACAGATTAAAATCTACCCTTTTCCAAAAGGTGGAAGATGCTATAGGCTTTCCTCACTTCTGTTCTAGACTTAGGATAGTCTTAGAATTGATCAGTACACAGGTTTTGTTCCATGAGCAAGAGTCTTATATGCAGAGTGAGAAATGATACAAATTTAAAGACCACTGGTGATGATCTTGGGCAGTGTACTAGTCACCTGTTCTGTTGTTTTGTTTTTTTAATTACAATAAACCCAGTTGTCTGATGCAGTCTTACTTGATAAATCCAGCTTGCATTTATGTCAGAAAGCAGTATTAATGCATTCTTGTTTTGAACCTGTCTTCCCTTAAGAAGTTTTTATGCAATGGGTTTGTATAACAAGGAAAAATGAGTCAAGGGTATAGTAGGAGGTTTTTTATTGCCTCTTTATTAATGCTGTATTGAGAAGCAAAATTTCTCCCCATGTAATGGGAAGGAGCAAATCCCTGCAAGTTTAACATTCATTTGGATGTGGTTTCATTTTTTTCTGCAAATTTCAGAACCACAAAGGGAAGTCTTTTACTATGTCAGCACATCATAGCAGTCAACTGTTGCACCTGCTGTTCACTTTTTACAAATGAAGGGAATCTGCAGGTCCTGAACAGCTTTTTGTGGTGGCAGGTGGAGAGTGTAGTGTTGTTTGGGGGAGGTGTGGGGGGGTGGAGTTAACAAAAACTTTATTTTGCCCAGTGTTTAAAATGCCGTAGTTAACCAGATGAAAATTGGTTGTGATCTGTGCCAGTACAGATTCGGTGTGAGATGAATTTTGGTTCCAAGGTTTCATTTTATTCAAAAGGTATGTGAGGGTTTGGTTTTTCACTTGCTTTCATGCTACATGTTGCTGTCTTTTTCTTTTTTTTTTCCCAATAGTAATACTTACCAAGTCTTTAATACTTACAATACAAAGTGTTTGAACAGAGTTAGCAAAATCCAAAATGTCTTTAGATTTGTCTGTCTATCAATACTTGTGTGCGGAGCCTTTGCTATTCATTTGTAGCTTTGCATATACACTTTCCTGTTTTGGGAGGTGTTTGGGAGAGTTCCTATCTAGTAGCTGGTGCTGATGTTTAAGTGTTGAGGTGATGTTTAAGGTATGTGTGTTGGTACATGCCCTTCTGTTTAGAACATTAGGGAAGCAGGAATTGAATGTACAGTCATGTTTAGGTACTGTTTTCTTGGGGAGTGGGTGCTGCGAGTCAAAGCAATGTTTATCTGCAGTTAATTGTAAAGGTGATACTCTGCCTGAGATCATTCTTGTTGAGTTTCTAGAGAATCTCATGGCACATGCTATTGGTTTTTTACAGATGAATATAATTTGGCTGTGGTACAACATTGCTGAAAGGCTTTGTTCACTGTGGCACACTAAAATAAATGGAAATAAAGTCTAGTAGTCATGACCACCAACCAAAAAAGGCAAAATGGGATTAGGACTTTGTAAGCCAAGGCCACTAGATGGAGTACTGCTGTAGCTTATTTTGGTACTTCAGTCCTTGTGTGGGCATCTTGTTTAGCTGTAATGAATGGGTGTAGAATGACTACCTGGGTGGCTTTTGTTACTCTTTGTACAACAAGGAAGCTGTACCAACAGCCTTCTTTTTATAATTTAACAAACAAAAAAAAGAGGGGGGGAGGGGGAAGAAGAGAGAAACCCAGCTGAAACGTTTGTGAAGCATTAATTGGATCTCCAGCAAAGCATCAGTTTAGCACTGAAGGTCTCTTGTTGACTCACAGTAAACATTGTATTGTATACAAAATAAGGTCACCGGAGGGAGTCTGAGCTATTAGGCATTTGTGGTTTATGGTGACAAGAAAAAGCCTTTTTCTTTCTAGAAGCTCCAGTCAGAGGTAAGAATGAATCTTTTTAGGTCACTAGTAGTTTGTTTCTAATCAGGTTGCAATGATTTAGTGTGTGTGTTTCCGTGCTGCATCCCTAACATTCCTGTCTTGCTTGTTCTTCCAGATGTTATAAATAATTACTTAGAGTTGAGATTTTCTGCTTAATTAGCAGCTGTGTTGCTCAGTTGTGTATCCTGCTAAAATCTGTTAGAAAGAACCTGTGTTTGAAGCACAGCCTTCCTCACATAGAGGGAAGAGGAAGGGGAGAGCTAGTAAGGAGTGAGTATCTCTGGATGAAGTACGCTGGGTCAGAACGCTGTTTTCCTGTCTCGGATTCTGTACAATGCCCAGTTCATCACTGCAGCCTCCATGTCTCTGCTTACCTAAAAGACTCTTTACTGCTTTGTGGCCCGCTGAACCTGCTGGGCCAGGCGATCTGAAGGTAAGCGGACAGCAATAGACATGAAGTTCAGCAGGTTCTCAGGGTTTCCCTGGGTTTTGCAGGCAGATGGCTGTGCAGTCCGAGATCAACTTTGATGGTTACAATTACTTTTCTTGTTTTGATTTGTCCTGTCCCAAGTGTTGAGAAATGTGCTGTTTTCAGCATATTTTTTTCTTAAACACAAATTTAAAGCGAATTATCTACAGTGGATTTCCTTAATGTGTCAGAATGAGGTATGGCTGTATTCCCTTCTTTCCAAAGGAGATGTGGGTCCTGCTAGCCCATCAGTTTCGAACCAACTCTTCTTGAGTCAACAGGAGGGTTGGACTAGATGACCCACAGAGGTCCCTTCCAACCCCTACCATTCTGTGATTGACCAGAAGTTGCTAGAAAGAATGTGACAAGGCTGCCCTGGTGTTCAGGTGAATCATTAAACTTACTTTTCCTTAGGTCCTAGTATAGCATTGGAGGATTCTCTTGATCTTGTGTGTTGCTTAGATTCTTCCCCTCCTCCCCTTGTTTCTTTGATCTGTTGTGTTTTTTTGGTGCAGTTAGAGATTGACTGCTGCATTTCCTTGCGATACATCTCATAGGCTGAGCATGTGCTTAATGAAAGAAGGCCAGTAACGTTGACCACACCGCTTCTAATTAATTTGTGGTTCTCTAGTTGCATAATGAGAATCCTACAGTAGCTTGGAATCCTCCCTGGTGTTGCATTCATAGTAGTTACATATGTAATAAGGAAAATAATTTCTTAGCACCTGGTAAAATTAGAGAAGACAAGCCAAAGCAGAAAGAATGTGTTGGTAGATCAAGGTAAACAGAGATACAATAAAGTTTACTCTGAACTGCAGGGACGGATTAGCAATAAAACTGCCTCAGCTAATGTATGGTAAAATCACACTAGAGGCACAGTGTGTGATAAAATGCCTGAGAGTCTTAAACCAAGATTTTATCAGCTCTCTGTTGGGCTATCTTTGTTCGCTTCAGGCTATCCCTGTCCCCTTTGCTGTTGGTTGTGCGAATGCAGTCAAGACCAGCTCAAGAACTTACTGAGGCAATTTGATCACAGTGCTGTTCCTGTAAAGATGATAAACTTGTATAGCTCTGGGCTCAGAAATTCATTGTGTACACTGCTATAGAAACAGGTCTCTTCTGTTAGACGTTAGTAAAGCTCTGTTTTTCCACTGCTTGCTAAGAGCTAGTTTACTCTGATGTTTATGTAAGCAAGATAGAGTTCACTGGCCTGTAAAACATGTATGACTTCAGCTAGTGCACTCATTTATTGAAAAAAAAAATATATTCACCTACTCAAAGGCACACATGTTAGTGATTATGCTCAGTGTCACCATTCCCTGTCTCTGGAAGCTTTAGGTATCCTTTACCTTCATGTCAGTCTGTTGGTGTATATGTAATATACTCACCTTAACGCCAGAAAACTGGTTTTCAGGCTATCCTGACAATATATGCTGAAAAAGTTCCAGTTTGGATTATAGAAATGTCTTTTGCTGGAAACTGCAGCTGCCATGAAATGGGACCACCTTCTCGGCCACTGCTGGCTCCTGCATGAAATCTACTGTGCCAGACCATCACGTCCTGGTTCAACTCCCTCTTTTACAAGAAATTGCTTAGGTTTGTAAAGCCTTTGCGGTGACGGATGAAGCAGTCTGTAGTCAAGCTTTGACAAGTTGTTTACAGGACCTAGGTGCTGGGATATGTCGGTTTCAGTGGTGTTTGTAGGTAACATCTTAAGAACCTTGTTTTATTGGGGGAGGAGGGCATACCTTCTGAGAAGGATTCAAACCCAAGTCAGCTTGTCGTATTTTAACACGTGGCCTTTTATGTGGAAAGATTCAGTATAGGCTCTTCCTTTCTGCATCATCACACCTCTGGTCAGGAGCAGTCTTCCTAAATTTGACCTTTCTGAATAAGAATAATTAAAAAAAAAAAAATTAATTCCTCTCTTTGATTTTTGACCTCTCCGAAGTACTTTGTGGCTGTCCTTAGTTAGTGAAGTTTGCAAAGTCTGCTGTAAAGTTGTACCCTGAGACCATAATTTTTCCATTGTAGGCATTTGCGACCGCTTAGGGTCCAGCTGAATTTTGCTGCTGCCTCCATGGGCATTGGAACAGGTTTCCCAGGGAAGTGGTGGAGTCACCATCCCTAGAGGTGTTCAGAAAATGTGTAGATACAGCACTTCAGGACATGGTTTAGTAGGCATGGTGGTGTTGGGTTGATGATTGGACTTGATGATCTTGGGGGTCTTTTCCAACTGTATTGATTCTATGAATCTATGATCTAGCTGATGTTAGGAGGTGCACAGACCTTTTTGTGCTGGGGCTGTGGTAACTGATGAGTTGTAGAGTTGCACTGGGGCTGGTACATCGGGGTAGGTGGGTAGCTTTGGTCCATGCCTCTTTGGTCCACTTGCTCCTTGCAGGGAGAACTGAGGTTGACTTGGCCTGGTTCCACCAGGACCCACTGGTGGGCTTAGCCCAGCCTCATCGGAGGCTTTGACGGAGCACTGGAACAGGCTGCCCAGAGAGGTTGTGGATTCTCCTTCTCTGGAGATATTCAAGACCCACCTGGACAAGGTCCTCTGCAGACTGCTCTAGGTGACCCTGCTTTGGCAGGAGGGTTGGACTAAATGACCCACAGAGGTCCCTTCCAACCCCGAACATTCTGTGATTCATCCTCACACAGCAGAACACCTGGGCAGGAGTGAACCCAGTCTACCTTGTACTGAGGCTGGTGACCCGTGGACTTGAACATCTAGAGCTTACTGCCCACCGAGTCCTTCGACGGAAGAATAAACTAGCAGATGCTCATTTGCTCATTGTGAATGAAATGAAACACTCTGTGCAAGTGTGCTGTCAAAATAGGTATGTTTTCTGCGCAAGGTAAAGGCAGCGAGTGAAATGCTATTTACCATTTGAGGAGAGCTGGAGAAAAGAAACACAGCCACTAGAGGTGCCTTCAGATGTGCTTCTGCAGGCATACTTGGGACTTAAGACTTGTGCTCTCTTTAGCTGTTAGTTACTGCATGTGTCAACTGGAAGGGTGGTTTAAGAGAAGTCTGTCTGTCTTGGCACTGAGTCGAACTGAAAGCAATTGTGGAGTCCATTACGGTGGCTCGGCGGAGGGAGTGGTAACTTGTAGGAATGAAAGTGGGAGGCAGTCATGTCTCAAATCATGTTGTGAGAGCGTGTCTGAATATGTCCTTAATCAGCATAACTACAGGAGCACTTTGAAGACTCCTTTGCCGCAGGATTAAGGGTCTTCCCTTATGTCTTCTAAAAGAGAAAAAAAAATGGCTAAGACGAGCTTGGAGCTCTCTTGAGCATGACTGTTTATTTTGTGGCGCTCTCCCCTCCTGCGAGCCTTGCTCATGTGAAGGAAAGCACCTTATTCTAAAACTGTGGAGAGGTGCCAAGCACAGGGGTCTCTGTCAGTGTGAAGCTCTTGAGATTAAATAATTCATTGCATGCTTTCTGTGTACTGAAAGTGTTATAACATGGATGAACAAATGTAGCTAATGGGGAAGAGTGGAGATAAAACATCCCATCCCTATGCTCGCTTGAGCTGTAAGGCGGATTTCTGGGAGAAATCCAATGAAAATAGACGTTGACAGCTCATGTTCAAATCCTCTTAAAGGAGAGAAGTTCTGTAATGTGTTTAGGTGTGTCTCATAGGAAATGCTTCTCATCTTATTCCCTTGGTATGTGATTGAAGCTGTCCTGCATCACTGTGACACTTAACATTCATGTTGTAAATCAGGGAAGATGCATGTGATAAGATTAAATATTTAAAGAAAGATACATGTCCTTTTTGATAGCTATATATCTAACAGAACAGAGTAACTGTTCTAAGTTTCTTGTTACTCCGTTTTAATAAAGTTATCAAATATTTATACCTTGTGTTTCTGTCCAGAAGCTGGTGGGAGTGTGCATGTGTTTCCCATTTACCACCTTTATCTCAAAGCACTGGGATTTAGCTAACTAATGTTTACAGAGCAACCAACGTAGCCATTTTTAGGCTTTGACCGTAATTTGCAGCAGGACTTGCATGTTAGAACCAGCGTGGTGTTCATCCGCAGGGAGGGTTGGGAAGGGAGGAGGAGAATGGAAGAGAGGGATAGTTTGGGAGATGGTTACAACAGTAGATTTGTTTTGATCTGCATGACTTAGCAATTTTTCTTGGAAGCTGGAAGAGAAAAGGGGCAGTAATTTTGGTGAAGTAGAGGTCAGTGTGCAAGCACAATACTGAATATTGCTTGAGAGGAAACTTGTGTGCTTTTCTTTATCACATTAAATGGGCCTCATGCACCCAGAAGCTGTTCTTATAACGTGGTGGGTTTTTTTTTTATATATTACAAGAACTCAGCAGTTGGTTTGCTAAAGGCATGTTGTAGCTTTTAAGATCCTTCAAATACTCCAGCTGAAGCATAATAAAATTAAGACTGCAGAACTAAATTGTGCTGTTATGTGTAGGGACAGGCAGAGGGTCCATATGCGTGACTGAACTATTTCTGTGTAGCTTGTTTGATGGTTTGGTAAATCTAATCATGCCAATTTGACAGATTCATTTTTTTCATTTTTTTTTTTTTTTTTTAAATCTGGGTATATAAGCATAAATGCATTCCCGTTTCTTCCCTTTTTAAGAAGGAAACAGTCTGTTAAACTTCCATGAAATGTTTTAAAAATCTTTTGTGTTTCTTAAAAATCTATTACAGTTATAGAAGATGCTGCTTTGGTAGAGGGTGAATTGACAAAGTATAGTGAATCATTTAAGAGCCAGTGAATTATTTTTGGTTTTTTTTCTTCTAGAAATTTTCCTACGCTGGCAAATATTGAAAGGAAGAAGGCAATGCAGATGCAGAAGGAAGAAAGGGGAGAAGTGCTGACTACCCAACAGTTTGGGTAAGTATTTTGAAACAAGCTTGTTGGTCTCTTCCCAATGAGTTCAGATATATGCTCTCTTACTGTGGTCTCCCAGCACTTACTGCCTCTGGCTTGTGTCAGGATTAGTGTGGCCAGCAGGAGTAGGGAGATGATCGTGCCCCTGTACTCGGCACTGGTGAGGCCGGACCTTGAGTACTGTGTTCAGTTTTGGGCCCCTCACTACAAGAAGGACATTGAGTTGCTGGAGCGTGTCCAGAGAAGGGCAGTGAGGCTGGTGAGGGGTCTGGAGAACAAGTCTTGTGAGGAGTGACTGAAGGAACTGGGGCTGTTTAGTCTGGAGAAGAGGAGGCTGAGGGTGGACCTTATTGCTCTCTACAACTGCCTGAAAGGAGGTTGTAGTGAGGCAGGTGTTGGTCTCTTCTCCCAGGTAACTAGCAATAGGACAAGAGGCAATGGCCTCAAGTTGCGTCAGGGGAGGTTTAGACTGGATATTAGGAAAAAATTCTTTACTGGAAGAGTGGTCAGACATTGGAACAGGCTGCCCAGGCAGGTGGTGGAGTCACCATCGCTGGAGGTGTTCATACACATGTAGATGTGGCACTTTGGGATATGGTTTAGCAGGCATGGTGGTGTTGAGTTGACGGTTGGACTTGATGATCTTGGAGGTCTTTTCCAACCTATGATTCTGTGATCTAGCTGCCCTTTAACAGAGGACAGGTCATTTGACAAACTGCAGATGTAATGTTCCTTTGTTTACAGTGCTTCATAGTCCACTTCAGTTAAATTAAACAATAATTGTGTTAGAAATCTGATGTCCGTGCTGAATTCTGCACTCTGGCTGTTTTGAGAAAACCACATTCCAGTGGCCATTCGTTAGATCAGCGTAACCTTGGTCTCTGAAAAAGAAATAATGGGGACAGAAGTCACGCAACATAATGAATGCACATGGTCTAATCCTTTAATGCTTGAAAGTGGTCAAGAGAGATTTTGTGAGCAGATTTGGCTGCTTACTTCTCCTTTCAGATGAGAAATCAATAATCAAGTGAAGAAAGGAGGAAGATTTAACTTTATTTTCATAGCTTAAGTAGTGCTACTTCTTTCTTCTACCTTCCATCGTCTTTATCTATCTGCTGCCTTTGTTCTGGGCCTAATACTTAATCCTGTTTGATTTTTAGCTGTTCTCTTCCCTTATATTGTGAATTACTTTCTAGTATGATCTTTGTTCTTTTCTCTTCCCCACAGTGTTAGTATTATGTGAAATCAGCTAACTTCATTAGCTCTACTTTAGGGTGTGTGGGAAGACTTTTAAAAGATATTACAATGACCCATGCCCCCAGAATATCACTTGTTTAAATGAAAATGACTGAGCTGGAACACAGGAGCAGACCCAATTCTAAGGGGCTCTTGCTAAATCCCACTTGCTGTTGCATGGAAATGAAGCTGGAGCTTGTCTGGCTTTTTTTATTCATTTATTTTTTAATAGGGAATGACACCAGACAAACTAGAACTTGCACCGTGATAAAGTGGTTGAACTAGTGCAGAATAGGGTTCATGCCAGGCTAGTGTGATTTGTTAAATGGTGATAGTGCAAGTTACCTTGGTGCAGCGTGTGCTTCAGAAGACCCAACACTTACCCACCCTCTCCAGCCAGTTGACTTTTGTGACTTTGGAAGGAAGGGTTCAGAAAAGACTGAAGTGGGAACTTTGAAATATATAAAGTTGCAGAAGTGCTTTGGACCCAAACAACCAAACCTAGGCATTGAGACTAAAGTTGCAAATATGTGGAATTACGTTTGGAGGTTCTTGTGAACAAAGCTAAGTTTGCTTGTCAAAGTAACGAACTGTTTGGTGTCTACAGGCTTATTTGGTAACTGTTGTGGCTGTGAGTTGGGTGCGTTACATAGTCTTAAATGTCCATCAGCAATTTCATACTTAACTATTACATGCATTAGTAACTTCATAGCTGGAAAACTGTTTGGGAAAAACAAAGCCCTGAAAACTAAAGGTTTTATCCTATTCGATTTCACTTAGTGACTTTTAGCTCTTGTTGATTTTAGAAATTTGTTCTTTTTTTTTCCCCTTCCCTTCCCTGAACTGCTAGCACTATAGACCTGATGAACTGTCCAAAAAGCTGTCGTTTCTGCTTTGTGTATCAACAGTAAAGATTTTGGGATTGGTGCTTATCTGGCAAATTTACTGATGTGTGAGGAAAAAATAGAATACAGCTCGTTCTCTGCAAGCGATACTGTTAAAGCAAATAGCTAAGTAAGATTTAGAAGGAATTAGATGCTTAACACTTCTATGGCTCTTTCCATTTGTGGTTCTCTGAAGTGCTTTACAACTGCTAGTTCTCAGCATCCCCATGTGTGAGATTAGAGATGCAGAAGGACCACTTTGGCAGTCTGTGTGGTGTCTTGCAGCAGCTGATTAGTAGCGCATGGCTCTTTATCCCCTCTGAACAGGAAGTGGAGATTATGTCTTTCACAAGAGGAAGGCAGAAGGCAGACGCCAGTCTCACATTTGTCGGGATGTGTTTGTGACCTTGGGGTTTCTTTCCAGGTGTTTGAGGCCCCAGGGAAATCAGAATGTTGTTTTTAACCCTTGGTCAAGGACAACACCTCTAACGGAGCCTATGTTTGCTCAATATCTTCTAGTTTATACAACAACATCCTAAATTTAGAGCCTGGTTGTCCAAATTCAGACATGCAGTTGTCTGTCTAGATGGAGTTGAATTATGAGAGCTAATATTCGCCTCCTTTTGTGGATGGGAGACTGAGGCACCCGGAGGTGGTGGCTTGCCTCTTATGCCACAGGAGCGCCGTGGTGGATGACGCTACCAGGGCTGAGCAATCAGTGTTAGACAATGCCATGAAATGACTGGAGAATGAAATGAAACGTTTTATTTTCAATATAAAGCCATTTTGAATGCTATGGCAGGCCCTGTTCTCTCAAGAAAGACTTCATTATGCTGAAAAGGTATGGAAGAGAGGAATGTTGGCAACAGGAATGTTTCTGTACAAGCAAAAAAGTGGGTGGCTTGGAAGTGCGGTATGATGGAGGTCTAGAAGAATTGCGTAGGTGGGAAGAGGTGGATAGAATGCAGTTATATACTGTTTCTTGTAACTCAGGAAGGGTGGGGGTACCAAATGACCATTTTGGACATCATAATGAAGACAAACCAAATGAAGTCCTTTTTCCAAAATATTAACACCTTGCTGCAAGATTTCAGGGATGCCAGACATTCACACAGCACCCCACAGCTTGAGATGCAAAACCGTCAGTGTCTTGGGAGCACATCTGGTCAGAGAGGGTCTCTAAGTGGTACCCTGCTGAAAAGTAGGTGAGGAGAAGGGTGACCATTTGCCCTGCTTTTATGCTCTTTTTTCTTTCCTTGCATGTTCCACTGGCTGCTTGTCAGTTAACAAGGTACAAGGTTAGAAATATACCTATGGGACTCTGCCTGAAGATGGATGACTCTAGACCCAGGAAGAAGTTTCAGGAAGAAGCTCTTGGCCAAGTATGGTATTATACAGTTGACTAGGGGTAACAGGACCCCTGCCATGCTGTAGGTGAGGCCGAGGGAGAGAGTACAGAGCAAAACAAACCATGGAGCTTATTCAGCATGGTAGATCTTGTATGTCTTCTGTGGTTGTAATGCTCTGATGATTAGTTGCAGTGTTGTTTTGCTGAATTAAGTTTTTGTTGCTTGAAAATAAGTATTTTCAGGAAGCTTATGTTGTCACTTCTATATTTGCTTTTCTGTCAGGGTGACACCTATTCTTGTATCTATAGACTTTGATGAGGGTTTGTTAGGCTCTCCAAGTACCTTCCTATAAACATGTTTTGTGTTTATAGGATAACCGGGAAGATTAGCACAACCAGTGTGCTGTGCTCTTTCCATAATTTAGGACTCATTTTGGGTTTTTTATAATCAATTGTCCTGATAGAAGTTTATTTTCTTCCTTTTCCATCTGAGTGATAAAGATGAACGTCATGTTATTTGGAGGCAGAAGCAGGCAGTTGTTACTGCAATTGATGATGTCAGATGGCTGAGTGGTTTTAGTGCAGCAAGATCCTGCTCTGAGTTGTAACTGGAAAAAGGACACTTCAGCAGTGGAAGTATGCTTATATCAGATGATTTCCTTTTAATTCCATTTTCCCCCTGTTTGTGAATGTCTTATAGAATTATGGAATCATTAAGGCTGGAAAAGACCTTTAAGATCATGGAGTCCAACCGTCAACCCATTATCACCATGCCTACTAAATTCATTGCTTAAGTGAAGGGAATATTTGTAATGTGAAATGAAAACACTGTATCCTCACACTGTGAGGTAGCCAAGAAACTTGCTTAGCCCTCGTACCCTTTGCCTTGTCAAAAGATAAAACTGATGAACTTCAAACTCTGCGTTTAGATTCCAGGTTTTTCACATTGCCCTGATAATGAGATGAGCTGTGACTACCTGTCTGGTCTGTCACCACATGTTAGCTGAGCTGGAGTAAGTCCTGGCATCGTGCTGTGTTGCTGAAGCTTAAATATGGGCCTGAGCTGTTTGGTTATGTCAATTGATTTTTTTTTTTTTTTTTTATTCTCATAGTTCATCATTTGTGTGAGCTTTGTGTTTTTCTTCTCCAGCAAAATGAAGGGGATGTGGAAACCTCCAGAAAATGAAGAGAGGTTTGATCAGCAAGGAAAAGAGAGGAGGAGACAAAGACACCCATTCTGGAAGAAATTCGGGGAAAATAGTGGCGACTATAATGTACATAGAACTCAAAATGAAGCCAATGGACCAGAAAATGGCATGTGTGAAAAGGAACATGAAGAACAGCGTGCTGTGGCGGCTCAGCCGAGTGTGAAGGACATGGACCCTCTTAGTCTTCTGGCAAATAGTGATGATGGTAAGATGAGGGAACTTGAAAAATTTCTATTTTAATGAGTACTGTTGAAAATATTACTGAGCTTTTGTGTAACTAACAACTCCTAGAGAGAGATGGGGATTTAGAAAAACATGTAAACTCTGTCTTTGATTGAAAGAGGGCTAACTAGGTGTGTTTAAATAGAGATAACTCTCTCAAGAGAAGATTGATACATCGATGCAAGGCTTTACAGTATGCTTGGAGAAGAATACTGGGGAGCCTGTTGTCATACTTCTCATTGTTACTAACAAAAAAAAAGTGCGGGATTGCTGTATTGTGGCTACAGTAGGGCCAACAGGGTCATAAGCTTGAAGGTAGTCTGACATCCCTGTGCCTAAAACTTGCACTTAACTTCCTTTGGAAATTTTCATAGAGAGGTGTCCCAATTCAGGACATGGTCTTCTAAGAAAATTTCCAGTGTAGTTATTGTGAAATTTGGTTAGTGGTTTATCTAAAGGAAATGGGATAAATCTTGCATTTCAGGGAGCTTCTGTCCTAGTAAGCTTGACCTGTTACGGAGGAAACTATCTGAGTAGTCTATAGAAGTCTTTGAGATATGTGTGTCCATCTGAATTCATGTCTACATGTGCTGGTAGGAGGAGCTAAAACTAGGAGACTTGGCTGAGGTACCGTTTGTAAAGAAGCTGAAATGCAATGTCATAGAAGAGGAAGAAAAATTCTGTTTTGGAAAGGCTGACACAAGAATGTTTAAGATACTACCAGTATTAAGNACTTCTACATAAGTTTGCTTGCAAGCCAAGCTGGTCGTAGTATAAACCCATAGGGGAAAGCTAGCAGACTACTTTTNTGATTTTTCTGTGAGAATTAGGAAGCATTAAATTTTATTCTGTATCATCAAAAAATTCTTAATCTGAAGAGGAGAAGACGTTGGGATGTGGGATGTAGGAGTGTCTTGGATTTGAAAAATATCCACGCTGGATACTTATTTGTCTTAGCTTTGTATGTTTTAAAATACAGTACTTGCTTTAAATCAATGTTTAGCTAACAAACTGAAGAGGGTTTCTTAATGGAGTACCTCTATTCTNTCTTTTTTTAACCAGTAATTTACCATAATAATATTATTTTACCTGTAATCTCCTGATTAGGAATGCTTTTTTATCCAAAACACGTGTCTGGGAAAGGCAGCAAAGGGAAAGTGGTTCGAGCCATAGGGAAGTCATGCTGTAATAAGTTTAGAAAGGAGAGGGTAAGAAATAGCATCTGGGTTGTTTTAAGTTTAGATGCTGAAACTTTTGCTTGCTAGTCAGGGCTTTGGAAGCACTGCCAAAAAGTTTGTGTGCAATATTACATGTTCTGCCATGAATACGGCACGATAGCCTAAAGGACATGCACCAGCTTAGGCTGCTGAAGTAACGTGTAAAAGAAGAAAATCCTCATAAAGCCAGAAGAATGAAGTACTTTGACAATCAAATTATTTTTTAAAGACTATTAAATATCCCTTTGTGGTTTTGAAATAACTGTATTTAGAATGTGGAAACAAATGGACTTCCTTGTATGAGTTAATTACTTAAAATGTCAGCATTTTTCTTTTAATTCTGGTTTTTGCTATATTATCTAATTTTCTCTTGACACTCTCCATATGTGCGTGTTTTCTGAAGTATTGCTGCTTAGTTTTTTTGGTGAGCATGTCTTGTTTCCACATGCTGGCAGCAATATAGACTCTACAGATATAACTATTTATAATATAGTCAGTGATGCAGTACTCTTAGAATATGGCATGTAAGCTGACTTTAGCTATTTTTAGCAACAAGGTTTGAATACATCCCCTGGAAAGATGTCTGATGCTGAGTTTTTCCTCTTGAAAACATAATCTTCAATTAGTGGGAACAAGAACTCAGCACCCCTATGCAATTTGTTCATTCCGCTAATCTCTGTGTGAAGGGATACTTAAGTATGCTTAAATATAACTGTATTTTCCCACAGCATTCGAGTTTTACTTAATGATAAAAAGTCTAATTATACCAAAATAAAGCCAGTAACTTGTTATAATAGGTAGAAAAGGAATGTGGTGCTTGCTTGTTATACATTAGTAAAGTCAGTTGCAGTTTTTTATACTATGGAGAAATATAGTCATAACAAATAACAACAAACACAATATAACTAAACGGAATTTAAAAAAAAAAACATACAAGTCCATAATTTTTCTGTATAGGTACATTTTTGTTGGAGTGTTCAAACCTTTCTAACAGCAGCAGCCCTTTCTCCAGAGAGAATGTATTTTTTCCATAATGCATTCACTTAAGTTCTGTTTAGCGGCTAGTTCCTTTAAAGCGAAGATACTGAATGAGAGATGAGAAAACAGAATTTTCTTATTCATTTATAAGCAGAAATAAGGAAAGACAATGAGCCTGTCAGGTGTAAAATTTTGAGGGATCTACTGACTAGAAACAGACAGGTGTATTCTCTAGTGCATAATGCTTCCTCCAAATTGTTACTCTCAAAGAGAAAATGTATTCTGGTAAATGTTTTCCTAATTTGCTAAAAAGCAAATTAATTCTGTACAATTTAAAGACAGTAAAAAGAAAAGGCACTCAGCATTTTGGATGAGAGAGAAGAAAGCAGCAATGAATAAAGTAACTTGGAGTAAATGCGTAAGTATACGCAGATGCTATGCATTCTCCATTAGAAAAATGCACCACATTTAGCATGAGCTTCCAATGTAATTGCAAATTGGCGTGATTACTAAACCAGTGAGAATCAACCTTTCTCAAAAAGGGCTCAAAGGAAAGAGAGGCAGGTAAGTAGTTTAGATAAATACCTGCATATTTATCTAGAACTTCTGCTACCAAATGGCACGAGTTCCAGTGAATGAAATTGTCAATTGTTAATGATATATTAGAAAACAATAGAGAAACATTTGTGATTTCAAAATAAAGATCTCATAAGTGTTTATTTCAGTAAAATCTTCTTGAGAAGCGTGAGGCACCTTTCCTGTGGGGCAGGCTTAGACAGACAGGGGATGGGAGAAGACAAAATGCTCTTTCTTTGTGAAAATAAGACTGCAACAAGTCTTTTTCTAGACGTCTCAACAGGCTGCTAGTTTCTCAAAATGTTTTTAGTAGTGGGGGGGGTGTGTGTATATATATATATGAAATTTGTATGCAGATGTATTGCTGAAAAGCTTTTCCAAGTTTTCCTGCTAACTCTAGCACTATTCACCTGAGAGTCTTTCCAAGATTTTAATGCATATAGATCCTTTTTTTTCAAACTAAAGCCTCCACAATTTTGCATGTTTATTCTTAGGAATTTTTTCTGTTAGGGCTCTGTTTTGCTAGTGTCTTCAATTTTAGCATTTTTGGTCCACTTGCCTCCTATTTTCCCAGTATTCTCTTTTGGGGCAGTTTGAGACTGTAATGTGTCATGTACTTGTGCATGGCCATAGTGCTCTGCAGGGATTTAAGTATCAAGTGGTCGTAAGTACTGCTGAAAACGAATCGTCTGACTTGTAGCCTTGGTTCTCAATGTCCCTTATGAACTTTTTTTACTATCCAAAAATTTCTTTGCTCCTGAATTCTTGCTTTGAATAAGCTTAGTTCTCCATTCCCCTCCTCCCTGACTGGCTTTTGAATCCTTCCCCGCCTGCGCAGGACTAAATCCTTCAAAACACAGTATGAAATCCTCTCTCTCTCTTTACCTACACTTGATAGTAAAACCTATAATTCTGTCTGGTGTGTGAAGAAAGAACCAGAAAGCCCAAGCTCTTGTTCAGGAAACTTTTTTTTTTTTTTTTTTGCTTCTGTAGCTTTGCTGGCAGGACTGTAAGCCAGTGGTGAGATGACTTTGCCAGCGAATGTCTTTAAAGGGTAGGCAAGTGTGGGGTGGTTTTATCAGTCCACGGTGTTGAGCAGTGGTACTCAACATCGGTCTTGCGTCGTGGTGAGATGGGGAATTGGCAGCAAGGCTGGCTGTTGGCACGCAGGAGTATAGGGGGAAAAATCCCTCTTGACTGTTCTCTCCCTGCAGAATCCGACAAGGACGAAGCAGCCACCAAAGACAGGATGGTGGGATCGACTGTTGTTCCCAAGCAGGTCACCCCCGCCCTGATCTCGTTATTGGCCAACTATGGCAGCGCGTCTGACAGCGAGCCTGAAGGTGCGTATGAGTGAGTGTGTCCTCTGCCCCTCTCCTCTCCTCTCCGTCACTCTGCTGGTGCGGACTGTAAGCGGTGATAAGGTCTGATCACGAATGACCCTTTTTTGGGAAGAGTGGGGCACTTCACCACTGCTGTATCTGGTCCTTTGCCATCCAATTGTCCAGGTCCCGTTTATTTATAAAAGCAGCATTTGTGAGTTGCAATAGCCCAGTGGTAGCTTTTTATGGCTGCATCCCCTGCTGCGGAAAGCTACAGATTATCAGTGCCAGACAGAACCTACATAGTACTTACAATTTCTTGAGAAAAAAACTTTTAAGAGAAATCAAAGGTCTCGCAGAAGAAAATACAGCATGTAAGCTGTGGCTTGTGTTTAGCAAAGATGTTAATGTAATGCAGTTCAGTGGCCATATCTCCAAAACACTTGGCTACCGAAGTGCCTTTTGAGTTCTGGCCTGTGTGCCAGTGCTGTAATTCAGAGCTGTCTTGTACCTGTTGGTTTTTAGGCCTATACAAGTAAAGAGAGAAGCTTGTGAAAGGTTATGCACAGGGATGTTTTTGCGATCTGTGTACAGATCCTTTCCAGTTTGCTTTCAGTGACAGTGCATGCTAGTGCTGGTGTAAGCCATGCATAAAGACAGGCTGGGAGGAGTAAAAGGATATGCTGTTATTCTGCTTCTCTTGTTTCCACATTCATCCGACCTCCCAGTTTTGAGCACTAACTGGGTTTACTGGGTGAGCCATTATTTATTCCCAGTATGGTGATAGCTCCCGGTCTTGGAGAAGCACCTGGACAGAACGCAGAATTTGTGCAGACAGCCGGTGCAGGAGGATGGCCTGGTCCACTTGGCCTGTGCTGCCCCTAATGCCTTTTTTTTTTCTTCCCCTCCTCCCCACCTTAGCCTTACAGCATACAGCCTCAGAGTTTCCTGAAAGATTGAGTGGATTTTTTTTCTCCTTCTTTGCTTGTCTTTTTTCAGCCCCATGTCCTGGGTTGAAAGGTGGGGGAGAGGCATAAAATGTCTTTGGTTAGGGTGTGTGTTATCAAATGTTCCAAGCCTTTTTTCCCCTAGTTGGGGAAGAAAAAGCAGCCTGTCTTCAGCCTCACTTCGAATCATGTTGGAGTAGTGCCAGAAAAAAGCTGTTGCACTCACACTGTGAACTAATTTCCATGTCCTTACGGGCTTTTTCCATAGAAGGCTACTGGATGTTGCAGTAAGACTTGAACTCTGTAGTACTTGGGTTTTGTGCTTCTCTGAGTGTATGCATCAGTGCATGGTAGAGAACTGCTGCTGCTCCTTGTTTTTGCGGATAGTCACTATGTCTTATTTGCCCTAGACAGCGTACCCAGAGTTACAGAGAGCATCTAGCAGGCAGGGAAGTGAACTGGGGCATCCTCTGCCCTAACTGTATCATGATTTTCTCAGCAACTGAATTTGCAGGAAGCTATATTGGAAGCAGATGCAATGTACTTTCTAAAAGTGATAACAAAGCAGAGATTTGAAAATCTCGTTAAATTCTCACTACTTCTGTTTTTTGTTTCATGTTGCAGCATTTAAATATCTTGTTTTCCTTTCTGTGAATGTTTAGAGATTATTTTTTGTGTTTTAGAAGAAACCCCAAACCAAACAAAACCCTCCCTTCTTCCAAGTAAACCTGGAACATCTTCACATCAGGTTGTGCGAGCAAGAATAGTACTAATGAACTGCCAGTGCATGGGGATGTAAGCACGCTAAAGAGGCTTTTAAGTTTGAGATGAAAGTGTGTTCTTTTTCTTTAAGAAATCCCTGTCAAGACTGCACCAAAAGATGAGAAAAACCAGGCTACGCTCAGAAATACGCCTCAAACTCCTTCTGTTCCTTGGAGTCAAAAGCCGAATCGAAAACGTCCAGAATATGCAGGCACAACGTTAAGACGCTCGAACTCAAATGCACATTCCCCCAGAGGGCCTGGTTACCGGGGCAAGAAAACATTGCGTCTCCTTCCGAAGCGCCGTCCAACTCTGCTGGAAATGGTAACAGTGCTAAAATAATGCCTTCTGTGCAAGAGTAGCATTGTTTGTGAGCCGTTCTCCTCTTCCCTGTGGGAAGTTAGAGCCGTCTGTTAGCAAAGGTCCTGTCTTAAAATAGCAAAGTGAGCATTTCTCTCAGAGAAAGTGTAGATGCTTAAATAGACAAATAGAAATACCCTGGTGCACATTCAGGTAATGACTGACTTTGGTGAGCAAGAGATGACAACTTAGTCGTGTCCCTAAAATGAGCTGTACAAAGGATAAAAGCTTTATTCCTCCCTCTCCCCTCCCTTTGGTAGTATCCAGTAGGCTTTGTTTGTGTGTGATCCATCAGACTTACTCTGATCTTCCTCCCTTTGCTCCTGGCTTTGCTCTTCAGCTGCCTTCCCCTGATTGAGTAGCACACAATTTTTTAGGTGCAGTCAAAGAGATGTTGTTAATAAGGGTGTTGGTGACTTAAACCGTACAGTGGTGTTGAGCTGCAAGCTGCACATGCATGGGTTTGTTCTCTGTAGGCATGTGTAGACCAATCTGAGGAGGTGACAGCACTGGTACCTTGAAGAGCAAGTTCGTGTCTCGGAATGGTGAGAAGAGATTTGTAGGGGTGGGGTGACTCCAAGGTGTTACGATTCTCTTCTCCGTAACAATGCAAAGCATCCTATTTGGAAGCTTGGTGGCTTTCTTTAGTGTAAACAAAAACTTCAAGTTGCATTTAATACTCAAAAGCAGTGTCAGATAGGTAGACTACCCTTGTGACTCTGTAAATAGCCATCATAAAGCTCCCCCGTGCAAGGCGAGCTTGCTGTGGGCAGAGCACAGGAGAAAGCAGGGTGCCACTGACATAAGGGCTCTGAAACGAAACAGGATGTTTAGGCAAGAGATACCTGATAAGCCACACCTCGAGCTGCAGATGTGGGAGAAATCCCTTGATAGTCTTTTTAGCACATACTGCTATCGCTGCCAAGAGTTAAAACTCCTAGTGACTGCAAAGGAAGTGTTTGCCCTTTGTCTAGCTCCCTGAGCATGCAGTTGTCTCTATCTCTTGCTCTTCAAAGTTGTTGGTGATCAAAGCAGTGAGGACTCTGGAGAAAAGTCTTATGAAGTCCCACGTGCTGAGAGAAGCTGGCAGAACACTGGAAGCATGAATTGTAGCTTGCCAGTGTAGTCCATTTTTAAAGTTGCATTTTGGTAGGGTTTTTTGCCTTTTAATGTTGCTTAAAACTGTTGTTAAAGGATGTGTACTGTGGCTGTGAACAGAGAGGAGTGCCTGAGATTCACAGGTAGGCTTCCACTGTCAGAGGTATATGAAAACCTTGAGGAAGCAAAGTTGACATTTTAGTGAGTCACTGCTGAGAATTTATCCAAAAAGTAAGGAAGTGGGATTGCTAAGAAAAGGATGTTGTATCAGTGAAGGGATGCTTAAAAAAAAAAATAAAAGGGGGGTGTAGGAGAATAGCTGCAGATGCCTGTTGGCACTCACTTGGCAGTGAGCTTGGGCACTACTAAAACGTATTTATTGTAGCCATGCAAGCAGAAATGTGTGTTTAGCCATTCTGTATGCTGACAAAGTCAAAAGCCTGTGTAGCATCACTCCACTGATACCCATCCCTGCATTAAAAAATATAGTACAAAGATACAGTCTTTGATAGGGTGGTGGTGCATCCTATCTGTGCCTTTTTTTGGCCATTTGGGAATTCAGCAGTTTCTTCTAGTCTGGCAAAGAGAACATCACTATGCTGTCCCTGCTCTGCCCTAACGGCATCTCGTAGTTCAGACGGGACATTTCCAAAGGCCCATTTCAGGTGTCAGCTGCTCGTAACACCTCTTAGTAACTAGTCGAAATAAAGTGTGCACACTTTGAAGTGGCTGGTTAAACCACTGTTGAAACTTAGAACAACAACAAAAAAGTTTTTGTGATATTACAAGCTGAATTTAGCTAGGCTGTGTAATACAGTCTGCAAATGATCAGGTAGTTACAGATTTAGCCACTTGCTTTAAACTTCTTGTTTGTTCAGAGTACTTGTTCTGCTGACATTCGCAGTGACAAAAGGTCCTTCAGCCTTCTGATTTTTTTTTTTTTTTAATCATAGAATAGTTTGAGTTGGAAGGGGTCTTTAAAGGTCATCTAGTCCAACCCCCCTGCCATGAGCAGGGCCAGCTACCACTGGATTAGGTTGCTCAGTGCCCCATCCAACCTGGCCTTGAGTGTTTCCAGGGAGGGGGCATCCACAGCTTCTCTGGGCAACCTGTGCCAGTGCCTCACCACCCTCAGAGGAGAGAATTTATTTCTTATAGCTAGTCTAAATCTACCCTCTTTCACCTTGAAGCCATTACCCCTTGTCCTATCACTACCTGCCCTTGTGAAAAGTCCCTCTCCAGCTTCCTTGTAGCCGCTTCAGGTACTGGAAGGCTGCTATGAGGTCTCCCTGGAGCCTTCTCTTCTCCAGGCTGAACAGACCCAACTTTCTCAGCCCTTCCTCACAGGAGAGGTGTTCTAGCCCTCTGATCATTTTTGTGGCCTCCTCTGTGCCCGCTCCAACAGGTCCATGTCTCCTGTGCTGAAGGCTCCAGAGCTGGATGCAGGACTCCAGGTGGGGTCTCACCAGAGCAGAGCAGAGGGGCAGAATCCCCTCCCTCGCCCTGCTGCCCAGGCTGCTTCTGATGCAGCCCAGGATCTGGTTGGCCGCCTGGGCTGCAAGCGCACATATATACCAAATTTTAATTCATTTTAATTAATTTAGTGAATTTTAATGCCTAAATGAACTTTAGCGGGATTAAAGGAGATGAGGGAGACTTCCAGCACTTTAAGCTGGTAGACTTATGTTGGTGATTATAGCCCAAAGCAGTTATTGTTATTTAAATCCATATTCTGCTACCTGATGAAACCTGCCTTTCCCTTGTATTCGTAAGTATCTTTTATTCACAGAGGTTTTCTAATAAAAAATGCATGGGATATTAAATTACAGATACAGTATAACCTGGAAAGTGTGAAAGATGCTAATAGACTTGCTGTCCTGATGTACTGGAGTACGTGGCCTGGAATGCATTGTTTCAGATGTTAGTCTTATGATGTAAGACCATCATCATCTGGGTCCACAGTCAGATAATTGAAGTGAAAATTCCTGGTATTTAGATGTATTCTGTGACATTATCTAGTACTTGAGCAAACTGAGCCTGACAGCTTAATCCAAAAGACACCGTGAGGTTTGTCACTACTTCTGCTTTCCTCAGTGCGTTAATGGCGCTAAATGAGCAGTGCTTAAACGTGCCCACGACTCGTGTGAGAGCGCCAGCTGTTTACACTGAGATGTTCAAAACTACTGAGTAGAGCTGTACATCTTGCTAGGCTTGTATGAGCTACAGGGCAATAGAGGGAAATGTGTGTCATCTTCTCTTCTTTCTTTCCAGTTACTGGCCCAGGACATCCGACACGAGAGGAATGTGATTTTGCAGTGTGTTCGATACCTCATCCGAAACAACGTGTTTGGACTTAGTTTTAAAACCGAACCACAAGCTGGAACAGAGACTGAACAGTCCTCTGCAACTACAGCAGAGTCTTTGACGGACAAACTCCATGAATCTAATTGTTCTTGTAGCTCTGACCTTCAGTTAGCAGAAGAAGATGATGTATTATTAATAGCCCAGGGTGAGAAAACACCCATGGATCAGACTTCACAGATGGCTCACTTGGCAGATGAGGACGTGTGGGAAACCCCGTCAATTCAGTGTGAAGAAGCACTGTAGAAGATGTCTGTTGTGGACAACAAAGGAAAGACTCACCTTTTCAGCCTGACTGATGCTTTTTGAGACATCAGTATAACAAAATAATCATTTAAGTACATACTGAAAGCTGTTAAAACCACTTTTCTGATGTGTTCTGCCCGAGGTGGCCATTTCCTTGTGAACACAGCATCCGTGCTGAGTAATTGCATCTCCCCATGGCAGAAAGGCAGCAGTGGCACAGAGTGTGACCTTCCCTGGCGTAGATGCAGATCCCTGCGATCAAGCTTCAGAGCTCTGAATGTTTTACCTCAGTACGAAATGCATGTCCGTCCATCACCAGAGCCAAGTAACCTTGCGGTAGGATGGATCTTCCTCGTGAAGTCATGGTCTGGTGTGTCTGGGAATATCTGAGTGTCCAGAATTATTTCAGTGTACTTTTGAAAACGGTAATTCAGTGCATATTTTTTTTCCCCAGCTGTTATTTGATATAATGTATCCAATATAAATGTAATATATCCAGTATAAAAAGAAGAAATGAAATGGAAGACATGACTGACTTGGCTCTAAAAGTACTGCTTGCAGCAGGAGTCTCCTCCTCTCTGAACTAATTTGTGAGTTGAGCAGACAAATGGAAATGAGGGTGCAAACTGATGCAAGAATCTTTTTTTTAAAAATAAGTAAGTAAAGATACAATAACTGCTAACTGCTCGCATCAGTGCTAGGTTGCTGGTCAACCTCAGGTACCCGATGTTGAGTCTTAGGCCTTAACTGCTGTTACAGTCATTGCCTGACAAATTTAATTCTCAAAGCAAACTCTTAGTATTGAGAACGTTATCAAAGTTTAGAAAGTTTACAAAGAGTTATTGGTTTGTCCCTTTTAATATGCATTGGGAATTTATTAGTTTGCTTTCTGGAAGAATGTCTTCCTTAGTACATTGTTATGATGCTCCTACAGCATCCGGTGATGCTTTTTTTTGTAGATTTGTGCGTACATCCATAGTGTTGTGAGCACTAAAAAAAGCATCAGCCAAGGTTTAGAATCAAGTTTAGTCTTTTGATTATATTGTGCATTTGTTTGTCAGAATCCTTCTTGTCAAGGACAGGTGTTGGTTTGTCACGTTGACACTGAAAACATGCGATGAAAATAATCTATTATCAAAACCTCTGCTTCAGAATCTGCTCTTTGTCTTTTAGTCATGGTTAAGCGTTGGAGTTAAATCTCAGGGACTGATTTTTTTTTTTTTTTCCCCCCGCTTTGGTAGAAGTCTAGCCTTCCATTCCACCGTGTAAAATATGGAGATTCACATGGGGTTTTTTTGTTGCCTAATTGTATTTTCTTTCCTCTAGTTCCTTAACTTGTGCCATACATCTCATTTGTGGTGCATAGAAAATAAGAAATAGTTGAAAATTCTGTCCCACTGCTTTGCTATTTATAGTAACAACTGCATATTGTGTTTGTAATGCACTGTCTAAATTTGTGAAATTATATAAATATCAACACCCTTGTAGAAGTTGCGTGTCTCAAGAATATATGTGCAGAATAGAAGCACTGATCATAAACATTTATATTTCCAAGGCAGATGATTCATTCTTCCCATGATGGTCCACGAGCCATCTCAGTCTCACTGACTTGCTGATGGCTCTTACAGTTTTACTGTGATGAAAATACCAGCCAAGGACTCTAAGCCACGGAGATCTGGCACTTGGGCAGAACCTGATTTCAGAGTGGAGTGGTACCAGTGCTGTTGAAAGCATGGGTACCAGCTGCAGGAAAAGAAATAGAGGTCTTAGGATTGCTACTAAATTGCACTTTACTCAACCCTTAACAGGCTCCTGTCCCTATTGAGTTGATTGCAGAGCTTTCTTTGACTGTACACTCTGACCTTGTGTTTAAAAAAACAAACAAACAAAACCTTTAATCTGAATTCTTTATACTGTTGTCATTATGGACTTAAGACTATTAAACTTTCACACAAAACCAAAAGCTTTGTCAGAAGAAAATCTTTTCAACATGTATTTTATGTACATAGGAAGAGGTGGGTTTCTTGTGGGGGAGATCTGTACAAGGCCAGCATGGCATAAATCAGGAGTTCTGACCTCGGGCTTGTTGCACACGGGCAGAATTGCTGCTGCTGCTGTTCTCGTAGCGAACTCTTTCTGCCAGCTTGCAGAGTGGACACATGGAGACATACACTGCAGTCATGCTAAACTCCGAATTGCAGCCTTGGTCAACGAGTGGAAGGTCTCGGTCCCTTTCTCTCCCCCACTTTTCTATTCTTCCAGGGCGTGTTCAGACCTCATGAACCTGTTGCTAGACCCTCTTCAAGTTCCCCTATTCAAGAATGTGCTTTCTTAGTACTTTGGCTTCAGCCTTTGGGGAGGAACGCTGCCACAATGACCTTTTCTGGTACTGTCAAATGTATATAAGGTTCTCCAGTCCCTGCAACTTTCCTGTTCTGGGTTAAGAGGAGTGGGTTTTATTTACTCCTTTCTAATGAGATACCTCTCAGTGTCTGTAAGAAGAACCTGCTGCTTCTGATGTGCTAGAGGAACCAGTGTCTTGATTGAGGTTTGTGTAGCTTTTCACTTTCTCGTTGTTTTGGTGTGGGGTGGTGGGTTTGTGTTGATTTTTTAAATTTTATTTTTAAGGTTTTCTTCAGTGTTATTAGGGGAAAAAAAATCCTACTTCTCAGGCTTTGTGACTCACTAGGTAAAAATATTGCAATGACAACCTTCACACTTCTGAAATTTTATTTTTATCTTTCTTCTTTTATAACTTAGCTACTGAAAATGTAATTGTGGGTGTCTAATTTAAATTCAGTACCGTTGCACTGTGCTTGCTTTTTGTTTGTTTTAAATCCACCTCACCTACTGAGCTAGAACAGTTGGGGAGGGGGGGAGGGTTGGAAAACAAAATCAGACTTTCCTCAGTTGTGGTGGTGCGGCACAGCTGCTCCTGAGGGAAGGGTAAGGGAAATAAGTGGGGCGTGTTTCTAATCCGTATGGCTGCTTGGTCAGCAGGGGCTCTTGCAACTGGTTTTATATGTTGATGCTGCAATCCTTGCGTCGAGAGCACGGGAGATGGGGTGGTTCGATTCGCCCTGCTCCGAAGGGAGATGCCGTCACTGCTGGAAGCACTCTGGTCCTCTGTCTTGGCTTCTTACAACTGGGTGTCCCTCTGCCTCCCCTTGTTCCTGTGACCGCAAGTCCAAGTCGTGCAGTGCAGTCGTTATTCAGGAATAGCAGTCATACAGCCCTTGCAGATCTTGGATGTTGAAAAAGTGTTGAGGAACAAATACAAACTCTTTGTGCAGGTTGTTCAGTCAAAGGCAGGAGTCTGGGTGGAATGTTGCATTCCGATGTGACCATCTGGCATACTATGGACTGATGTCATCATGAGGCCCCCTTGAATAACTTTAAAAAGCATAAGACAATTGGAGAAAGTTCCTGACGACTGGACAGAAAGCAAGTATCACTTCAGGAGGATCTGGGAATTTACAGGCTCATCAGCTTCACCTTGATCTCAGCAAAGGTGGTGGAGCTGATGAATCTGGAAACCATTTCCAGACATACTAAGGGCAAGAAGGTGTTTGGGTTTAGTCAGCATGGATTTATGAAGGAGAAATGCTTGATCAACTGGATGGTCTTCTACAATGAGATTACTTGCTTGGTGGCTGAGAGGAGGGCAGTGGATGTTGCTGCTTGTCACTTTAGCAAGACTTTTGACACTGCCTCCCGTAGAATCCCCATTGGTGAAGTATGACCCAGATAAGTGGATGAGGAGGTGGACTGAACACTAGCAGAAGTGCCAGGCTCAAAGGGTTGTGATCGATCACCAGTAGGTTGAGGGAGGTGGTCCTTTCTCTTGGTTCCGCACTGGTAAGATGCATCCAGAGTGCTGGGTCTAGTGCTGGGCTCCCAAGTGCAGGAGAGACATGGACATACTGTAGCAAGTCCAGTGCAGGGCCACAAAGATGACGCAGGGACTGGAGCATCTTCGATATGGGGAGAGGCTGAGAGAGCCTGGAGAAGAGAAGGCTCAGGGGGATATTATCCACGTGGGTAGATATCTGAGCGGGGAAGTAAAGAAGACTGAGCCAGGCTTTTCTCAGCAGTGCCCAGGGACAGGACTTGAGGCAAGGGACGCTCACCAAAATCCAGGACATTTCTTTCAAATACAAGAAGAAACGTTTTTACTGCAACACAGTTTGCCCAGAGAGGTGGTTGTGGCATCTCTGTCTTTGGGGATATTGAACCTGAGAGGATGCAGCCCTGAGCTGTTGCAGTGGCTGACCCCGCTGTGAGCGAGAGGTCAGGCTCGGTGATCCCCAGGGGTGCCCACCAGCCTCGGCAGTGCTGGGAGTCCGTGGGCTGAAGTGGATGCGTTGCTCACAATGACTTTTTGGGGTAAGCCAACTTCTTTGGAAGCTGTCCCTGCTGAAATGGCAGAGCAGGCCAGCAGCGCGGGCTGTCCGCACAAGGCTGATGGGCTGCTTGAAGGATTGACAAGAAGGTACCAGGGTCCAAACTCGGCATCCGTGACAACAGACAGGAATCCACAGCCTGCCCTTTTCCCTAGCACCTGCCTCTGCGTAGCCTCGGGCTGCAGCTCCGTGCATCAGTGTGCAGAGAGGGATGCTAAATGCGATGCTTTAACTCTCCTTGCAAGGCAGTTTGAGATGGGTGAATGAAAAATGCTACGTAAGTGTTGGGCTTTGCTGTTACTTGGTGAAGTGAAAAAGAGTAGTCGGTCTGGGTGTTCATTGATGCTGTCTGGGACTGCTCAATTCCTAAAAGAAACTCCCACTCTCCCTACTTTTCATTACTCTTCTGGCTTATGTTGTGTGACACTCTTCCTAAATTGTTCTCTAATTTCTAAATATACCCTTCAGGCAGCGGCCCTTCTTTGGTAAGACAGCTTTCTTGGCATGGTATAATTTTTCCATCTTTTTATTGTATATGTAAAAGAAGTTGTATAGACTCTGTATGGGCATGGGCTCTTGTATAAAAGCAGTACCAGCTCAGTAAAATAAAGCTTGCGTTGAGTAACACACTGAAACCCCAAAGCAGTCACAGGAGCACTTGTTTGGGGTGAGGGGAAATGCAGTACAGATTTCAGCTGAACACTTGCTTTCAACATCATCATGAAGACACTGATCTGGGTCTTTGTGGAAAATGAGACAAGAAATTGGAACAAATGCAGTACGTAGTTAGAAGAAAAGAGCAAATTTGTTTTCTATTTCTCACAGCAAGCCATGTACCGAGTATGTTAAACCCGCTTCCCCCACTCCGGTCTCACCACATTACTTTCTGAACATGGGGTGGTCTGCCTGCATAGTGGAAGTGTGGCCCTGGGCTTTGGGGAGGATGAAAGCAAATTGCCACCATCAGTATTTGTGTTGACCTGCTGCTCTCGTGACCAACGGGCGCCTATGCAGATGTGGGTGCCTTTTAAACTCTGCTTCCTCAGCAAACAGGCAAAATAACGAGATTTCCTACTGGATTGACTTATGGATGGATCTGGGCAAACAGGATTTTTGTTCAGTTCTAGAGCTGGCCTGAAACATCCCAAAGTATGCTGGTGCGTAAAAATTTTGGAGATTTCTTTCTAATGTCTGACCAGAGTATAACATTTCTGGGACATTGGTTTTAGATTGGTGAAACCTTTCATTTCACTTGGGACAAAAGTGTTTCGTTTCCATTTTAACAGAAACGAGGAAGCCAGAGCAGATCCTCCTCGGAGTGGGAGGAGGAGACCCCCATCCCCAGGCTCCTGGGAGAAGGGGTGCTTGGAGTGGTGGCCTTCGGGCGTGTGGGGCCAGACAGCCCTGTCTCCTGCCTCTTCATGATGCCACTTGGCCCAAAGCTCTTCCCTCTTGGTGGAGGAAGAACGAGGTTGCTTTGCCGAAGGGCTGCGTCTCTCACCTGGGAGCCTGGACCTCTGCAAAGCGGGATTAAAAAAAGCCAGAGGATGGTGGAGGGAGGTAATGTGATGCTTGGAGTATTCCTGGGCAGGGAGATGTGTGGGTCTGCATCCTCGAGATGGTCCACTCCTGAGAAGTGCACCAGCTGTCTCGCCTGCTGGTTAAAGCTGTCTGCTTCCTCCTCCTCCTCCTCCTTTGCCTGGGTTGAGAAGTCTGGTCCATGGTCTCTTGTTTGCTGGAGCTATTAAGGAAATTCAACCTGAATTTGAAAATAGCAGTGGGATTACTTAAACCACATTTCTCAGAAAGTTCGTTGTTGCTAAAGCTCTTCATCCTGCTGTACTTAAAGCTAAACCCTCTTCTTTATTTTCATTTGGTCTCTTAGCCAAGAGATTTTGACTGTCGAGGGCAAGATGTCAGTATTGTACCAGGCAACGCTGGAGGGAAGGTGATTGCATCATACAGCACCAAAATGTTACTGCAGATTTCCAAAAGTGGAGGCTTTCCCACCCTTTCTATTAAAGATGATTCATTCTGAATTTTGGTGCCTGTATGGTCTTTTGTGCTATTAGGTGATACTGTTGATACATGTTTTCTCACAAGAGATAATGAAATTTGTCTACCCTTGCACCATGGAGAGAATACCAATAACATAGGAACAAGATTCTTTTTTTTATCGCCCTTTGGTTTCATGGCCAGGAGCACGTTTTCTGTCTCGGTTTCAGATGAGCATTTCTGAGAACTTGGTGTCTGTCACACAAAACTCATAGCCGGTGTCCAAGCTCCTGTGACACCCTCTGAGAAAACCCCGAGATGACCAGAATCAACATGTCTGGTACTTTCCAAGGAACAAGGGTGGTATGGAGGGAGCAGCATTTCGCTTCGTGTGTGTATTTACTTTCCAAGTGGATTTAAAAAATGCTTGGGCAGTATGCTTGAACATAGATATTGGTAAAATAACATATATCTCCAGTATTTATGAAATTAATATCCTCATATTGGTGGTTCTGGGGCCATGCCAGGCAGGTATCCTATCCCCTTTGCCTGTGGGAGGGCTCACCACCTTCTGGCATGGAAAATAGCCGGGGGAACCCAGCACAAGCATCTTCCTGGAGCCTCTGCAGCGCAGTCAGACATGGCGTAAGAAAAGCAGTAATGTGAAAAGTGATTCTCCTTTTCTGGAAACAACTGAATCGTTGTCGTCATCGAAGTTAGAGGCGGCGTAGAGCACAGGCTGTACTTCATGGAGGGTTAGAAGACTCAGTTGGGATTTAGGGACAGAAATGCAAGCACGACTTCCTTTTAAAACCCCCGAGCTTAAGTAGCTGTTTTGTTCCTACACTAAACCCTAAAAATATTAGGCTGGTGGGCCGCTTTCTGAATTTTGGGGGCGTTTTGGCTCACCCTGCAGCCTGCCACCGGCAGTGCAATGTACTGGCATGCCATGGCAAGTGCTAGAACTGCGGGTCTGTAGTGGTTTCTTGCTGAGGGTGCTGCAATGTTCTCCTTAATTGAAATACTAGAGTATGCACGGATGAAAAGGCAGGGGCAAGTCACCTGTAGAGGATAATGCCTGGGTGTCAGTACCTGCCTTCTACCCTCTGGTCCAAGGGAAGGGGAGCACCGGCGAGGTGCCGGCAGCTAGGGTTTTCGGTGCGAGTGTGGATGAAGATGCTCCATCCCATTAAGACGCGGAGGCTAAGACATCAGCCCATCGACACGTCTGGGTTGCAAGGCCAAGGCAACATCCCTGTGACCCACTTTGAATTTACCACTTAATTCATCTTCTGCAGCGCTATAAATAATTCAGCCCGAGGCAGTTCAACGGTGATAAATAGGACAATAAACCTCGTACTGCAGCAAAGGCTACAAAGAGAGCAGCGCGTTTTAATTGACTGTTGTGTGGTGACTAGGAAAAGCAGAGAAAACTCAAAGCACTGCACACAAGCATCCCTGAGCACAAGCTCTTTGGTGGCTTTGAAGTTTCCTAGAGTAATTCACCTCTTATCAAAGGACCACGTTTTCACATAATGTTGGAGGTTTGAACCAGAAGATTACTTGTGATCCAAAAGTCTTTGCACAAGCTAACTTCATCTCATGGGACCACTGTGAAGGTCGTGTTTTATACCTGGCAAGGTCACTTCTCAACTTCATTCATTCTGCCTCCATGAAAGCCTGGTGAAACCTGAAGGCGTTAGGTGGGGAGGTCTGTAGCTCTTGGACCAAGCCTTGTGCCATGTCTCAATTAAAAGATGTTTTCTTTGCACTTGAGAGTCAGCAGTGTTATTCGGGTGTCCTTGCTGCCCAGGTGTGAGCCAAATGCAGGAGCAACGGCAGTGGTTTCGCAGGGTTGGACCAGGTGGTTGTCCCAGTGGCAGCAGCTGCTTAGAAGGTCCTCGTGACCAATTGCCACCAACACCCCCGGTCTCAAGGGAAATAAAACCTGCGCTGTCCTTTGGGCTGCCAAGCAAGCCCTGAATGCAGGAGCGAGCCGTGTGAGTCTGGAAAGGGTAGCACATCCCTGGGTTGCTGTGTGAGCTCACGCACGTTGGAGAGTGGAAAATAACCAGGCGTGCAGGAGGCTGGGTTTTTTGGCAGCAGAGCAGAGGCACAGCATTCCTCCCTGTGGTTCTGGGGAGATCTGGTTAAAGCTTTCTGGCTCACTAGAGCTGCTGTTGCATCGTCTGAAGAACATCCCGTGTGTTATGATTTTATGCTCCCTGATTAATTCAGCTCAGAGCTTTAGCATTGCTGTTTTTTTGGTGTGTGCCTATATTTAGCTTAACTTTTAATGGTCTGCTAGACTTCTCTGTAGTTCGCTAATGAGATCTGGTTCAATAGGTTACTGTGCTACATCCGTGTCCAGTTTGACTTGCAGCTATGAGAAAACTGGGGCCAGGGAATCTCAGAGCCCGCATTTGTACACTGCTTATTCTGCGCTGCTCCAGGAGCAGACATGCCTCTGCTCTTTCCCCCTATCCCATCCAAGCATGGAGTCCCAGGGTGGCTCGTGGAAATGGCCCACTTAATTTTGTGAGCCCAGGATTTCTGCTTAGGGTCATGCATGGTAGGGATGTGAATGGAGAGGAGCTGGGATCTGGCAAAACCACTTCTTGGCTGTTGACAACTCCAAAGAGTCATGATAGAAAAGGCTTCTCCAGTCTGTGTCTCGTGCTCCCCTGAGAGCTGGGATTGCTGAGTAGCTTGAAATTTGGTCTGCTTCAGCAGGATCTTGGCCACCACTAAGGGAGGCATTATGGGGCATGAGGGGAGGGAGGAGAAGACAGTTCAGTCTCTGTAGCCAGCCCAGCTCTGGTAGATGGCTTTGGGAATGCATTGCAACCAAATGAGGGGGTGCTGACCTACAAATACCCACAATTTCTTGGGAAAGAAGAACCAAGAAACAGATGGGCAACCAGCCGTCAGTTTCTGGACTCAGGAAGATGCTGTTTATACCAACAGCTAATGACAGTATCTAAATATGCATCTCAATCTGTAAGTCCAGCAGTAAGCATCAAAAGGGTTAACCATAATAAAAACCTAGCTTGGAGTCGTGTCTTTTCACTGGGAATCGCTGAAGTAGAGATTTTCATTCTAACTTGTGTAGCTGAGCTCCAGTCACTTGAAGGTCTCTTTAAATTCAGGCCACCATGCCCTCGAGACTGCGCTGACTTTTTCTTATAGCTCTTTCAAATTTGTATTAAATGTGCTCTTCCTAAAGGCATTTTGATCAACTGATATTTGCTATGTTCCAAACGAGTGAGCAAGGTTGCATCCCACCAGATCTCAGTAAAGTGAGACAGTTTTGCTCACAGGCATTTTTTTTTTTTAATGGCTTTAACTGCACCACCAGGAAAAAACTTCAGCATTGCCTTCAGCTTCATGTAACAATACATCAGAGGAGGAGCATAAATTCAGCAGGCGAACAGGGACAAAGGGTCACAGGAGTAGACCTTGGCAGACAAGCTGATGCACGGAGCCTGGTCAGTACCTGGGTGGGTAATACATCACCGCCGCTGCGGAGCAAGAGGCCACCCTCTATTGCAGCTGCAATGGAAACCCCTGCAGTAAGGGAGGTGGGGTTTCTCAGATGGATGGTGGTGAAGTGAGGTAGATACAGGAGGGGGAGCGGTGGGCGCTTGCAAGTGCATGGGTGGCGGAGGCAGTGCCTCTGGTGGTTTTTTTTCACTCGGGTGAGTCTAATCGCTAAAATCACCTCCTGATCTCAACTATAGATACTAAATTCAATATTAATCTTCAAACAATTTGCACTCCTCAGTCGATAAGCTTTGGCCTCCAGAAGTAGGACCTGTTCCTCTTTGGGACAGGAAGCCCCAGTACGAGGAGCGTTAAGAAACCATTACCCAGGTCTTTTCCCTGACAAAGCAAACATCTCGCCCTTTGTGTTCTCTGTGGGAGGTGTGCTCACCCTGGATACACCGTTGGGGGATAGTGTATGCCTCTTTGAGTACCTTGACCTCTAAGTCCTAATAGAGGCGCCTTGGCTTTCAAAACAAGGGTCCATTCTTTCACCTTCGAGGGTGATGACTGTATAGCTCTCGCATTTATAGGTTCTCAGAAATGAAGCTGGCGGGTGCTCTGTCAGCACCACTGTAGGCAAGAAGGTCTGATGGGGTGGTGTTGATGTAATTTGTAATCAATCCCATCATTTGCAAGTGGCTGTGTAGCGTTAAGGCAGGTCATGCCACCAAAACACTGCTTTACAATTTTAGCCTTGGGTCTCTCTTGTGTTCCCTCTGCAGCCATGTTTGTCCGTCTGGCCACCTCCTACCCACCCTCTGCAGACCTTTAAGGCTAAAAGTGAGTGTTGGGTCTGGTTTGCAGGCAGCAGGATCCCAACAGCTTGGGAAATTGTCTTAGAGGCCTTAAGCAACCCCAGTGGGAGCTTTTTACCTCAACGGAGTGGAGGCTGGGGCATGGAGGTTGGAGAGCAGAGTAAATGCTAGCAGGCAGCCAGGTCTGGAGGGAAAGGAGATCCAGGTCAGGGTAGGACACTCCTGGGCTAAAATGCACTGGATTAAAAAGCAGTCTTCTAGCTCCAGTGGGACCACAGCAAGCCATACCCTGTGCCAGTATCTTTCTCTAGCAGGTCCTGACAGCAGGGCTGGTTTGAGCTGTTGCTGAAAGCTCTGAAAAACTCACCACAGAGTGCCAAACTAGAAGATTACTCCTCACAGCCCAAATCAAAGATGGCTTTATAAGTGGGAAGGAGTCTTCGGAATACCCTAGAGAGGCTGTGGCTTCCTCCCTCCCCTCTGTTAACATGGCCCAGTGCGGCGAGCGTTCATGCCAGAGCTGCCATGTGTGATCTTCCTCAGTCCTTCCCCCATCAGCACCGCAGCTGCATCCAGCATTGTATCTTCCCGTAATAGCAGCTATAACCAACCCTGTAAATCAGGGTCTGTAATTATGGGACTCCACGTGGAACAACAGGATGAACGTATCAGTCAGCAACCACTTTGAGGGGAACACGCCAACACACCGAGGGGCCCCAGCAGTTGCTGAAAACACTCCGTACCAAAATTCTGATCATCCTAACAGTTTGCCTTATGGTGGTTTGTGCTTTTGCTGTCTCCGAATGTAGCTGAGAATCGGCTCCCTCCTTCTCACCCTCCTCTGTTACCTGCTCAAAGGGCAACCGCAACTACACAGTGAACCACACTTCTTTGCAAAAGAGTTTGAAATGAACACAGCGGGCAAGGTCTCGATTTCCCTCACCGCCCTCTATGATGTTACGTTTGCAAAAGCATCCCGATGGAAAGCCCAGTTATTCTGCAGAGCACTGGTGTTGCGCCCGAGATCTCAAACTTTGTGCTTTCAGGCTTTTAGTCATCGATAAACAGGGTGATTACACGATCTCTCTGGATGTGCTCTCTCTTCTGCAGTGAAACTGTTTGTTGCCATGGATATTGCTTTGTCTTGAGAGACACATAGCCAAAATGGATTTAAACAGGCCCTTGTGGGTCAATATTTCCATAGGAGAAAATGCACATATCGAGGCTTCCTAGAAGTATTTTACTCATCCCTGATGCAAGGAGCATGAAGCACCCAGACCTTCAGCTGGAGAGGTAATGGATGCCCCTTAACTGTAAGGAAAGATGGAATGATTTTTGTAAATTATTTTGCCCAAACCCAGAAAGGTAAAGGAACCTCTCTGATCTCAGGAGCCAGAAAGATCAGGTAGAAGTTTCTCTATTGTTTATTGACAATTTGAAACTACTTTTTCTTGCCAATTCTAATCATTTTTTTTCAGAAGTGCCTTTCAGCCTGAGTTTTCCAAGATGTGTCGTATTGCAGCTCATAAATGGACTTGTGTTCTGGGCAAACAATAGTTGTTACTGTTTAACACAGAGATTTGATAAAATTTGCTCATGACTGCTGAAGAAAATGGGCAGATCGAGTCGAGAGAAGTTTTCAGTTTCTACCCAGGAGCAAAACTCCCACTCCCTGGCTTATAAATTTCATTAGGTGGAACTAATTAAAGGGATGTTTCTTATTACCAAGATGAGAAGCAGTCCAAGAGGAGTCCAGGGAGGTTTGTACACTTCAGCGCAATTGCTCCGCTTTTAAACGCTGCAAAAGCGTTGTGTCCTATTTAATTTGACATTCCTTGTGTTTGTTTCTCTTCGTGACTCATAGCACAACACTGGCAGCAGGCCTAGGAAGTAGGTTATGGGATCTGGCGTGGGGACACTGGTGGATTGTGTTCCAAGTGTTGTGCTTACATTGCACCACCAGCCATGAGAGCATCCAGCAAACTGCGTTCATACTGCCCAGCAAGCTAACGGCTTCAAAAATCAGATTAACAGCTGCAGCAGCAGGCCAAGGTAGGCTTTAGCATTTAGTTTACCACATCTCTTAGCCTAGCTTGTTTAATATGAAACAATTTTAATATGTGAATAAAAAAGCTCTGCAAAACCTGCGCTTCTCCTCCTAGCTGTTGTATTCTGTTTTTAAGCAATAGGGTAATTCCTTCCAGCCTCTCACCCATCCCCTGACAGAGGTGCTGCACTGCAATCATCAGACCTGCACAAAAATAGGGTGATCAAGTAATTGTTGACAGCAATTGCACGAGGGCTCTGATTTCACCCACTGATGGGAAGGAAACACATTCATTTTCACACTGATGGGGACTTGATGGCTGGGGGGTTATGGCGAGTGGCAGCAGCTCTGCCTCAGCTCTTCAGCTCTCGGTCTCTCCGGTACAGCCCAAGAGCTCAGATCTTTGCTCCCACTGGCTTAAGCTAATTAAAAGGCAAGGGCATCGTGCTGCTTTTGTGAACTCTGAAGCTGAAAACGCTAGTGGTATGTCTTGGGAACGACTGGGTAGTTTACCTAGCATTGCCCTTAATTTGGTCTTCTGCAGAATAAAGAACTCACAGCAAAGCAGATAAAGTCTTTAGGAGGGTCCTTTGGCTTTTCGTGGACATTTCACGACCAATAAAGCCAGCAGGGTATAAAATACAGCTGGATGGTGGGCTGTGTCAAATCCCGCTTCCTTAGAATTATAGAATCATAGAATGCTTTGGGTTGGAAGGGACCTTTATAGGTCAGCCAGCCCACCCCCCTGCAGTGAGCAGGGACATCTTCCACTAGACCAGGTTGCTCAGAGCCCCGTCCAACCTGGCCTTAAATGCTTCCAGGGATGGGGCCTCCACTGCCTCTCTGGGCAACCCGTTCCTTAACACAACCCCTCTCTGTAGAAGGACCAGAGTCAGGATTTCGGTCATCTCTCTTCCTTTGTTGATTTCTTCTGAAAGAAACACAAGTACAGGCTGGACGGAGAGTGGCTTGAGAGCAGCACTGAGGAGAAGGACTTGGGGGTACTGGTGGATGAGAAGCTCAACATGAGCCGGCAATGTGCGCTCGCAGCCCAGAAAGCAAACCATATCCTGGCCTGCATCAGGAGAAGTATGGCCAGCAGGTCAAGGGAGGTGATTCTGCCCCATTACTCCGCTCTCGTGAAGATGATCAGAGGGCTGGAGTACCTGTCCTATAAGGACAGGCTGAGGGAGTTGGGGCTGTTCAGCCTGGAGAAGAGAAGGCTCTGGGGTGACCTTCTAGCAGCCTTCCAGTACCTGAAGGAGGCCTACAGGAACGATGGAGAGGGACTTTTCACAAGGGTGTGTAGTGATAGGTCAAAGGGGAATGGCTGTAAACTATAAACTAAAAGAGGGCAGATTTAGATCAGATATTAGGAAGAAATTCTTCCCCCTGAGGGTGGTGAAACACTGGCACAGGTTGCTCAGAGAAGCTGTGGCTGCCCCCTCCCTGGCAGTGTTCAAGGCCAGGTTGGACGGGGCTCTGAGCAACTTGGTCTGGTGGAAGGTGTCCCTGCTCATGACAGGGGGGTTGGAACCACATGATCTTTAAGGTCCCTTCCAACCCTTACCATTCTATGATTCTATGATTCTAAGACAGAAGATTACTTGCAGCTCGGTGACAGAAAATGAGTAATACTGGGGGAAAGCATCAGACGAGGTGATCATTTGCAAGCAGAGGAAATAAAAGCATCATTAAAAGATATTGTCTACAGTGTCTATTAGTGGCTTCTTGTGTCACTTACAATAGTGTGTGCATTTTACCGAAACGGTGTGTGCATGCTTGTATGTGTTCTGCTGGATACCGAGCTAAGACCTCAACTGAATTAAATTTAGTTTAGTGTTGTAAATTTATGAGGAATTTACAAAGTGACATGTCAAGGGCAAGATGCAATATTTGTGCTAGCTTATGAAGATCTGAACAGCAACATTAATTCTGAGTGATTCGGGATTGATTTTTTTAAATATTAACCAGAATTCAGCTAAGCAATGAAGCAAAACAAAACTATTTCTTCTTGCCTTTCTTGGCGCTTGTTTGCTTAAGAGAAGAGTTTCTAAAAAGCAGGCCTCACCTTCAGGGTGACCATCCCCGGGTCAGCAGGAGCAGCACGAACACAGCTCCTCTGCCACGGCGCAGCATCCAGTGCCGCAAAGGAATGGGAGTTTCCTTGGGAATCCAAGGCAGCGTGTACCCGCCTTCTCAGGTGTTCCTGGAAATGTTTCTCTGCATTTTATCACGCTCTCAGGCGCTCAGGGAAAATTTCAGAGAGCACTTTACTCTCCCTGAACTGAAACATCTCCTTTTTTGTTTGGTTTTTTTTTTGCAAGCTGTAGGTGTGAAACAGCAGAGTGTTATTTACTGTTGGTGAACTCACACCAGCTCTTCTGTCTTCTTCCACAGTTAGAGACTCCTTTATTTTTAGTTACACGGTGAAACACCTCTGGGGGCTGCATGACTATCGGAATATAAGGAAAAAGTGAAATTAAGCAAGCCATTAATACATTACTTAGGTTTTTGTTTTTATGGTTATTTTGCAGCTTGGAAGCAAAGAAGAAAGCCAGCGCCATACCGTCAGCCAGCTGGAGATGGGCCAAAACCTGGAGACACACACACACACGCTCTCACACTGTCTCTCTCTTCTTTTAAATTCTTGACAAGATTTTTTTCAAAGCTTCCCAAGCAGCTGTCTGGCTTCCCTTCTGGAGAAGAGGAAATGGAAGATGGGAGCCATGACCGAGGCTGTCGGAAGCAGTTGCAGCCCGGCTGCTCCAAGCGCTTGCTGTCACAGTGGGCTTTCTGCCCAGGGGATGCTAGGAAACAGGTCCCAGAATGGCTTCATCTGGTGACAGAGCAGCAGACCCTTCTTCTCTGGGTGGGGAAAATGATGGAAAACATATGATCATTGGAGGCTTCCTCCAAGTTTGTGTGTTTAAATGTATTACACATTTTGATGGTAAGTGCAGCAAAAGGGCAATCTTGCAGCTCTTTGGGTCATAGAACAGATTAAGCTCCATAGGTATTGTTACTTTGATTATCATATGGTCCAAATCAGTTTAGCACTGGTAAAACATTGCGTTACCTGCGAAAAGCAAACTCTGTCTCCAGCCAGGGCTGTTAGCTCTTCAGTGCTCACTCTGACTTCATCTGAAATAATGTGTTCTTCTCCAAGGCTGTAATTTTCTGTGAAGAGAAACATTAGATAGGGGTCTGATTTACCAATTATCCTGATAAAAATTATGTGGCTTCCCTTGTTAAGTTGACATTATTTTTAGAAATTATGTTTTGCCACACACTGAAATAATAAATACCATACAATAATGACTTCCTTTGTTTTTAATCTTGTGCACATGAAATCAATGAGTTTATCCCACTGAGAGGAATTACGTATCTTCTTTCTTACTATTCCCTCTTCAAGCACTGCTTCTCCCACAGGGAAAGGTGGTGTGTCAGCAGGATGCACATTAAATATGTAAGCGCGCTTTCTTCTTGAAATTTTAGCACAAGGTCAGAAATATTCAAATGGAATAACCTGACTGCGGGGTTGACAACTGCAGCCTGTCAAAACATCAATCCAAAACCAGCGTTGGTCACTTGACTCTAAGAAATGCATCTTGATAATAACATCTGCTCCCCTGCTGAACAGTGTGTTTTAAAACTATATCTGAAAGATCAGATAATGCCCCGTACATCATTTTCCCCACCTTGGCATTGGATGGCTACACAGGAAGAACAATAATTAGTATTCCTGCTTTCCTGAGCTGGAAGATCCATCCCTCTGCAGTCTTGCTGCTCGGTCTTAAATAATGCACACATCCGTATGTGCGTGTAATTTCTGCATGTGAACAGGATCTGTAATAGCTAAGCAGTAAGCTCATAAGAAGCTCTGCCTCACCTGAAGGTATAATTCTTTGTTTGTGACATCCCAGCTAGTTACCACTGGAAAGGATTATGTGAGAAAAGAACAGGACCAGTGGAACATAAGAGGCGAAGAAGTGGGGGTTTTCCCCCACATGAAAATGTCTCTAAGACATATTTATTAAGAAGAAAAGGAGGCGCTTGGGTGAAGCTTCGCTCACAGGAATGCTTCTGAGTAAGTTTGGTCCTGGTATGTCTTGCTAATGTCTGCCTCTGTCTTACCTGGACCTTATTGCCAAGGAGGAATGGATAAGCTATACAAATTTTAACATAAGGAAAAATCTGAAATAGCAAAAGGCACCCATGCTTTGTATAGAAGTAACAATGACGAATGTTATGTGATGTGCTTCTACCAGTACAACAAAACAAGGGTCTTTCCACTAAAAGTCAAGCCAGGTGATACAGCAGAGACTCAGGATTTGACCTGAATTTAGCAGTTTTGCCCATCCCCTGCCGAGCCGTCCCGAGAGGCATGGACTTGCTCAGGGAAGGAGGTGTGCTCAGTGGCAGTGAGGCAAGGCGTCTCCGCGTCCAGCTCTTCTGCGTGGTGCAAACCTGCACACCCAGCCCCGCAGGACTGTACTCCTAATTCCTGATCATTCCAGGGAGCCTGAGAAGATCTTTTAGTTGTTCAGGGAAGTGCAGCCGGCTCCAGTGACCTGGCCCCGCTCACGTCTCGTATTATAAATACAGGCTTGACCTCGTGGCCTCCCTCTGTCCTCAAATGTTCATGCCTGAAGAGCTGGAGTGTAATGCTATACCTCCCTCACAGAAACAGGATAGGGAGAGATTTCTTGGAAACTGCTGGGACAGGCACCAAAAATAAAAGGCATCTGAGCAACAAGTGGAACCACATGGACACAGCACTGCTCTTCTCTGTTTGCTTTTCTGGTTGATGCTTTTATGTTATCTTTTCCTCTTCAGGACATTTGTGGGAGGCTATAAATATACAGAGTCTGCGCAATTGTTACTGTGGAAATGAATCTCTCTGGTGTCCAGGCACTTGGGACTGAGCACCAGGATGTGCACATGGTGTCGGTGCTGTGATGGGGGGCTCTGTTGACAGGCTGCGCTGGGAAGCCTCTCCCAGCACTTTGGGGAAGGGAAAAGAGAAGCTTGGCATTTTGAGGTTGCTACTGCTTATGTGGCACAAGCGACTTATATGGCCTCAAGGCCAGGTTGGATGGGGCTTTGAGCAACCTGGTCTAATGGAAGGTGTCCTGCCAATAGCAGGGGGCTGGAATGAAATGACCTTTAAAGTCCATTCCAACCCAAACCATTCTATGATTCTATGATTCTATGATTCTATGATTCTATGATTCTATGATTCTATGATTCTATGAAGTGAAGGCACTATATAAGGCCTGGGGATGTTTGTCCTAATTCAGGATTGTAGCATACAGCTATTCTGTCTCTTTTCATCCCTGTCCCATTATGGCTTGCATGGAAATCCCAGCACACCCATGGTGATGAGTGGCTGGGCAGACACTTGACTTGTTCTAAAGTGTGCAGTGAAACATCATTACGAGGCCTGAACTACCCGAAAATACTTAAGCCTGGGAAGGGTTCTGCCTAGAGACCCTCACACACAGCTGCATGCAGAGTACACATAAATTCGCCTGCGCCTGTTTTACTGGGATCGCTACTTGTAGCTGTGAGCAAAACCACAAGAATGGTGAGCTCTGCTTGTGCCCTCAGCAAGTTTGCTGATGACACCAAACTGGGAGGCCAGAAGGCTGTGCTGCCATTCAGAGAGACCTGGACAGGCTGGAAAGTTGGGCAGAGAGGAACCTGATGAAATTCAACAAGGGCAAGTGCAGGGTCCTGCACCTGGGGAGGAACAACCCCATGCACCAGTACAGGCTTGGGGCGGACCT
>Ga0065711_1001343_pt1 | contig 44627 bp, 24 predicted proteins | sample Hoacrofraction12_FD_59098 | JGI IMG/M metagenome (GOLD analysis project Ga0065711, IMG submission 59098) | Hoatzin crop microbial communities from Cojedes, Venezuela - Epithelial fraction 12 v2 (version 2) | ecosystem: Host-associated > Birds > Digestive system > Esophagus > Crop | place... | reverse complement strand
CCACCTGCGCCCCTGATCCCTCAACCAGTCGCCCCAGTGCCCTGAAGTCCCTTTTGATGGCCTTGGGACTTCTTTCTGCTACCTCGTCCCCGCCAACCTGCATTACCAAGAGGGGGTAGTAAAGGATGGTGACATAAGGATGACATTATTTAAGTATATTACAGATTATGAGTACTAAAGATTTAACATTAAAAAACTCAGAGTCAGCTAAATCTAGGTGCATTTTAAGGACAGAATATTTACATGAGGCAAATAAAAAGGTTAAATAAAAGTTTTAATTTACACCTCAAAAAATTATAAGTAGATTTGAAAGCAAAACAGAGCAAAGGAAGTTGAAAAGCAAGCAGATAATACTTACTAGGACATATGTAGCAGAAATTTTAAAAACTGCTTATGAGATGGATCTATGTTTATGGACCTCACAAGACGTTCAAAGTTATTTGAAGACTTTTCAGCATGAAGTTACAAATCTCTGGCAGTTTCCCTTTGCTCGAATTTTTTTATCATAAATCCCATTACAACAATATTATCACCCATAAGAAAGTTCCTATCATGAATCCAGAAATGGTATAACGCATTGAGAGCAAAAGGGAGCAAAATGGGAGACCCTTGAAGTTCATCACGAAGATTCAGACTACATATAAGGAAGAAATTTTTTACAATGAGAGTGGTGAAACACTGAGACAGGTTGCCCAGAGAGGTGGTAGATGCCCCACCCCTGGAAACATTCAAGGTCAGGCTGGATGGGGCTCTGAGCAACCTGCTCTAGTGGAAGATGCTTATTGCACAGGGGTTGCACTAGATGACCTTTAAACATCCCTTCCAACCTACATTATTTTATTATTCTGTGATTCTATGAACACAAAAGCTATTAATATCACATTATATATTATATTATATATATATCATATATATATTATATATATATCATATTTTATTTATGATAATGTGTAAATATCTAGTGTTGACGTATTGGCATTACTCAGAAGCACTATCTGTTCTGGTCTCACTGAGAGCAAATGATTTGGAAGATACCCATTTTTTCAGTATTTTAAAAGAAAAAAATGTGAGCAAAGTACTCCTTTTTCTTGTCAAAAATGGACTACCTAGTCAGTGCAAAATAATGGGCTAAAAAAAGAGTAACAGAGAAGCATAATATAAAGGATAAAAGGAGAAACATCAGACAGAAGAAAGGATAGGAAAGGACAGTAAGGAAGACCTCAAAATGGCAATAAAGTTAAAATTTTTATGACAGATATGCGTAAAGAACAGTTTTGTTTTATTTTCTTCATGAAAGAATAGGAAGGTGTATAGTTCTCTACAAACAATAGAAATAACAATCTGATAATTTTACTTCTACTCACTTCTTAGTAAGAGACATATTTACATATGCACAAACACACCTCAGCAAGGCAAGTACATGAATTATTTTTTTTTAAACTGAGAGTATACATTTTGACATATAATTCTCCCAAATTCAGTTAGAATACCTAAATAATTAAAGTCTGAGAACTGTATCTCAAGGGCTACAGAATTAATTGCCAAATTTTAGAATGATGTGCCTCAGGCCTATCTACTTGGAGACCAATGACTAGTGGCACTCCTCAGGGTTCGGTATTGGGACCAGCACTGTTTAACATCTTTCAGTGATATGGACAGTGGGATTGAGAGCACTCTCAGCAAGTCTGCCTATGACACCAAGCTGTGTGGTGTGGTCAACATGCTGGAGCGAAGGGATGCAGTTCACAGGGACCCTGACAGGCTTGAGAGGTGGGCCTGTGCGAACCTCATGACGTTCAGCAAGGACAAGTGTAAGGTCTTCCACATGGGTCAGGAAAATCCCGAGCACAAATACAGGCTGGGCAGGGAACGGATTGAGAGCAGCCCTCAGGAGAAGGACTTGGTGGTGCTGGTTGATGAGAAGCTCAGCACGACACAGCAACGTGTGCCCACACCCCAGAAAGCCAGTGGTATCCTGGGCTGTATCCAAAGCGTGGCCAGCAGGTCAAGGGAGGTGATTCTGTCCATCTACACTACTGTGGTGAGACCCCACCTGGAGTACCTGCGCCCAGCTCTGAAGCCCTCAGTGCAGAAAAGACTGCGACCTGTCAGAGCAGGTCCAGAGGAGGGCCACAAAAGTGAAGGGGGCCTACAGGAAAGCTGGAGAGGGACTTTTTACAAGGGCATGTAGTGATAGGACAAGGGATAACGGCTTTAAACTGAAAGAAGGCAGATTTAGATAGAAGAAAGAAATTCTTTCCTATGAGGGTGGTGAGGCAGTGGAACAGGTTGCCCGGAGAAGCTGTGGATGCCCCCTCCCTGGAAGTGTTCAAGGCCAGGTTGGATGGGGCTTTGAGGTCTCTTCCAACCCAAACCATTCTATGACTCTACAGTTCTATTGTAGTGGGCTACTCAGTAAACAATAAAAAACATTTCTCAAATTATATTTAAGCAAGTAAAATCCTTAAAATATCTGCTGAGTTCTGGCAGACTTTTATCAAAGGAATTCCAGTACCCTTTGATTTGTACACCAAAGCTTTGACAATGTAACAATATGAGTAAAAACTCACACCAGTTCTTGATTAGTGGCATTTATTTAGCTTTAAATACTGTCCAATAGTTATTGTTTCCTATCTCAGGTGAAAAGACAAAAGGAAAAAAAAAGAAAAAAAGAGACCCACAGTAGCATAAGATATTTTTCCAGTCTCCTATTGCCTGCTCTCTTAGAAAAGTAGGAGAATCCGCACCACTATCAGAAACCTTGAGTTAAGAACATTGGTATGAATTGTGCAGATGTTTCAAGTCAAAGCAACCATTCTGAACTCAGTTTAAGTCTCAGTCTCTACTGGTTTATCACATTTTTTCTGGTTTTAAGCCAAAAGGCAACTCTCTGATAACAGTTCTACTAGTCTAGCAACCTGCTCGTAACCTTGCTGATAACTGTCTTTACTTGTAACCAGCACTAGGTGCACGGGGATGTTATTCAGATCAGATCAGAATCACATTAATGATTCAGTGTTATTTAATTCAGACAATAGTAAAAGAGTTACTATGAGAAAGCAAATGTACTGAAAAAGAAAGAGGTAAACAGCAAAAGTCACAAATAGGATAAAAATAAGTCCTAAGAACACAAAAGCAATCATACTTAATCAGACCAAAGGTCTATTTAGTCCAGCATCCTATCTTTGTCAATGGCTAAGAGTCTGTTTCTGAGGTACAGTATAAGTACAGAACAAAATATTTTATATTTAAGACTCTTCCAGCCTCTAAGCATTTTCAGATCTGTCCCATGAAAGGTGTGTTTATCAATTCAAAGTCAGCAACACATTTCTATTATTCACTTTAAAGCATATGGCCACTAATATATTATTTTTGCAGGAATGGTAAACGTACACGTTCCTGACTTTTTTTCAATGGAAATTGGCACCTCTGTAGCAAAACCCAATAATTTTCCTAAAAGTTAATCACAAAAAGTGAAAAATAAAGAGCTGAGAAAAAAATCAATATTTGACCCAAGTAGTAAAATAAAAAATAAGGAAGCAAAATAAAAATGTTTAGTGTCTCTGTTTTTCTAAATCTAAAAAATCTAGAGTCATCAGCACAGATATTTCAAAATAAACATCTTACCTCATATGCATAGCCCAAGGAAGAAAACTGACTCCTTAAGTAGCCAAGTTTGTACACACCTATGAAGACTATGCAGCGGATGATTTCCAAAATTCCTGCTTTGGGCCTAGAAATGAGAAGAAATTCAGATTAACATCCAGTCTTTTATATTTTGTTAACTTCAGTGAAAAAGAGCATGTAGAAATAGTCTGTGACTTCTTGCACTTACATCAAGTCAGCTTTCTTAACGTTATAGTTAAGTTCTTACAGTACACACCTTAAATGCAATTCTAACACTGAATTTGATGGGGGGCGAGAATACACATACTCACAAACTGTAGTTGAGCTCACACAAATGTAGCTGTATGTACAGCTATTGTCTTTTGATCTCAAAAAATACAACAGCAAAATTCTGAAAACTGCTACATGAGTAGCTCAGAATCTTTTCATTGGTCTATTTCTGTAAATTTTTATTATTAATTTAATTATTAATTCCTGAAGTTATATACATTTCTGGCATACTGACAGATTTTTACCTATCCTGAAATAAACTGTTCAGTCCACACAAGTGAAAGGTATTCATTTCTGAAAACCTAATGAACAGTAGGTGAAAAGCGGAACTGACACCTCAGTCTTAAAGGAAGCTTCCATTCCACGTTTCTGCTCTGGTAGAGAAATAGTTTCTTTGTAAAAAACTGTAGCTGCTGTTTACTCTTCTGTAGGGCCACAGTGCCTGTATGGACTACTTCAGTAGTGTACGTCTCACCGGACTGGTGTATTCAAGATCCAGTTTGATTTGAATCCATGCTGATTAAATTCAGTCTTCAGTCTACACTATCCTTCACGTGATTTTGACTCTACTCTGAGCGACACTATATGCTCTTCATATACCATCACTGTATCTGACACCTATGGCATGCTACACAGGACTGACACAGTATGGTTGCAGCCTGAGCTTGAGCAGCCTTGGGACAGCCTGCAGGTCTCACTGGCCTGCCAGTGTCACAAACCCAGAGTGGATGCAACAAATGCAAGCACAGAGGCTAACGCAAGTAGCCCATCCCGTAACTTTTCTGCAAGGAACAATATAGATATAGCCACTAATCTCTATGAGAACACTCCTGGGTTTTAGGTGCTGGCTAGTCATGTATTATTTTCTAGTCAACAGCAACATATGTGTCTGAGTGCATCTATATTTCTTTATCAATATAATTTCTGACACACTTTAGATTTCCATATAATGATAAATAATGCATAATGAGAGAAGAAAAAAAAAAGTGTGTTTTGTATCTTACCTGTTCTCCATAAGCAGCCCGAAAGAAGTCAGGGACAGAATGATAAAGCCAATTCTCAGGACAACAGTTCCCTGTGATAACATCTGTTAAAAAGTAGACAAAGAATTAATTTAGAGTAATTTTCTGAAGAGAAATTGAGTTTCAACAAAACAGTAGCTTCAACTTCCTCATTCAGTGATGTTAGTGTCTGCTTTTGAAGTAATTTGTTACTTGAAATTTTACAACAAAAATATCTACTCTGGATAGCACACTTACCTGGAGTAACAACCTTTATAGCTGTTTCCTGAATGCTGTATTTCCAAAACAACGTTTAAGATATTCCCTCCTGCACTACATGTTTTCGTGAAGTTACCTGATCCCCTTATGCCTTCATCCAAGAGGGAACAAACCTATTCCTCTATAAAAATCCCAGCAGTCCTGTTCTTTTACTTCACCTTATGTCACCAGGTCTTTACAGCAGTCATCTATGAATCCTGATGGATACCAAACCAATACATTAGTTAGAATAAGTATTCACATGGCATGACTATATTTAAGAAGAAACAAAATTAATGTTGTCCCTTCATGACAACTCAACACTTGGTTCCCAATTCAGCAAAACTCTTCAACTCATACCACTAACTTCAATCAGACTTAAAACACTTTTAAACATTAACATGTGCGTTAGTACTTGGACGAATAGCAGCATGAGGATTTATACATCCAAACGATATAAACAAAACTCAGGAAAACAGAAATTATTTACATTGTGGAGTCTGAATTTTTTATTTTCATTTATTAAATATTTTTTGTATTCTGCTCAGCTGCTTTTGAAAATCAAATATTTAATCAGTTTTCTTGTTCCCTCCCTGACTTCCTTTCAAATATTAGTTTTGAAAAGCCTTTGTTTTTTCATATAAAAACCAACAAAAAATCCAAAACAAAAGTAGTGGATCTGGCTGAGTTACAGAAATCCTTTCTGGCTTCAATGTCAATAAGGTTTATGAACAGCATCTTGCACTTCAAGACTGCAGGCATTGAAAAAATAAAAATCTATGAATGTCTGCCCTGATTTCAATAAATTGCACTCAATGACTTGCCCACCTTCCTTCAGCGGTGGCCCCTACCCCTGGAAGAGATCTAAGGTAAGTGTCTGTGAGCGTGGGAGGCCACAGGAGCATATTCTCAAGTTTTACAGCTGTGTGAATTTACAGTGCCCATGTTTGCAAAACACATCAAACCACACAATCAGGCTGGGCAGGTTTCTGTTGTTTTACTGAAGAATAACAAGCACCTACTTAGATATCCTTAACAAACAGTTACTGAACAAAGAAAACACAATCCCAGCAACGAGCGAGCTAAACAGCAGCCTCACCAGTTTACAAGCCAGAACACACTTCTCACAAATGACACCTGCCAAGCCACTCTGTTGCACAGATTTATACCAGGATAGATCAAACTCATTACTCCAATCTGTTCCATCCTTCCTAATGATAAACTTACAAAACCTCAGACTGATGATTACCACCATCATCTACTTTACATAGATCTTGAGAAAGGATTTTCACTCTATTCTTATGCTCTTACACCAGGCATCTGCTATCAGCCATCACAGTAGACAAGATATTGAGCTAGATACTGAACTGTGGGGGGACTCAATATAGCAGTGATGTGTTGAGATTCTTGCTTAAGTCAAGAAAGCAAAAAATGCTCTAATGGACGTATAATCTTTATCAAGATTTGTATCCCTTGGAATACATTTGCAAATTCCAGATACAAGTTTAAAATTTGTTAATAAAAGATTAATTTGAGGTTGCTCTTTTTGAAAACCTCAGTTTCTGGAATCCAACAAATTCGACTGCTATCCTAAGTTTAAAAGCCTTTCCATTGTTAACATGAAGCTGTTCTGAAGTGACAAAATTTTTGGACAGAGCTTTTTTATAAAAATCAGGCACAGACTCTATTAAGTTTAATAAAATGAGTAGTTCTTAAACTGCTCATCTAGCCACTGAAAGTTCGACTCCCACTTCAGCTTCCTGTAGAAACTGGGTTATACAAAATTCAAGAAGCGAGCAAAGAAAAATCTGATTTGGCACAGGCATAAGGGAACTCACCCATAGATTTCTTAGAAATGCTTTGATATGTTTTTCAATGATTGTTACTTATGAGATAAAGGAGTTTTCCAGGGAACTAGGACTAGAATTTAAGACTTTCCTCCTTAGAGACTGTCCGCACTTTTAAGTTAGAGAATTACACATTCTTTTAAACCTAGTCCTTCTGGCCAGGTGGGTCAAATTTTGCTTTGAGTTTCCAGTGCAATGCACTAGCTTCTACAGACTGCCTTAAAAACGCTCCCACAGTGGTAGGGCACTGTTCTCAGAAAAGGAACATAAGGTTGTGTATCCCCGTTAGGCAGGAAAGAGAACTGAACATCAAATCCAAATTTCAAGCAAGTTATGTAATTGCTACATTACAATATATGGCTAAAATCACACTTTATGGTAAATGAATGAAGCTGCAATGTTTTTGACAAATGTTAATATTTGTCTTCAGGAAGGATCCAGCAGTACCTGCTACGAATGAATAAGGGCATCTCCAGTTTCCATTTTAAGAGAGGTGCATAATATCACACTTTTCTGCCCTCTCAGCGTTTCTGAGCTGGCTAGCATTAGACAACCAGCTACCACGTCTTAGGCATCTGGGTTTCCTTGTGATTCCAGTTTCAAAAAACTGAGGTGCTGATTCATTCCACCTTCCTTTCAGTACCTTTGCTGCAGTGCCTAAAAGCCTGTAATTAACCTAAGCTTTCTGTGTAATCAGTGGAGACAGATCACTTTCTGAATGATTCTGTTTCTTGCATTAGCTAGAATGCAAGTCTAGAAGCTAAATTTGGTCCTTGTACTAAGAGTTGGATTTGAGTGGATGATGGAAACACTTCTCCAAAGCAGACACTTCTGGGTCATATTTTACTGGTGTTTTCTCTCATATTTCCATTTTTTTTTTCTTTTCTTAAAGACTTATTTTAATTACCATTTGTAGAAGAGTAGGAAAAAAAATTAAAATTACTTTTTTAAAAATAACATATTTTCAGGAAACAATAACAATTGTTATTATTGTTGTTCTACTAGTTTGCTATTGATGGACCTCGAAATAATGAAAAGTTTGATATTAGAGACACTGTAATATTTCAATTTAGACTGCAGCTTTCTCTCCATAAAGAAAGAAAGGGTTGAATACAAGACTTTGGAGTGTGGCCTTGCAAACTTCTCTTAAGCATCTTCTCTAAGATGTGCAAAATTGGAGTCTGGAGTTATTGTTTGACTCTCCACATTTATCTAACCACAGAAGAAAAAAACATAGATTAAGAGCTTGAAAGGAAATTTATAAATTGCAATTCAGTTTTAAACATGGCTTTACAGAAAAAAAAGGGAATAGAAATACATTTTGATACATATTAGTAAATCAGAAGAACTGAAGCAACTTTATAATTTAGGAAAATCAAACTCAAATAGAAACCAGCCTTTATCTTTAAATGGGTAAAATGCTATATGAGGTTCTCTGGCATAACAGCTACCTAGGCCAGGTATGATTGTATTTTACAGATTCTGTTTTTCATGCTAATTTCCATCTCTCTTCAGACGCTCTCCTACTTGAACCATAACATTTTGAATACCAGCTGTCTGTAAAACTTCTTATGGTCCAACACCATCTGTGACCCAGAATGTGAAGGACTGGAGGACTCTAAAGCACAACCTGCAGATCACAGTTAATTGCAGACTAGCGCTATCATCAGATTCACACAAATGCATGGCACTGTACTGCCAGAGTAGTGTTGCAACTTTCCGCTTCCCAAGTCTTCAGCTTTATGGAGTGATGATGGGTGAGGCATAAAGCCTTACTGGGAACCACGAAGGTAGAATGTGTAAGTTACCTTTCACTGTAGATACACGCACCATATTCATATACAGCAAAAAAATGGGTTCCCTCATGTATACTCAAGGACTACGAAGACATTAGTGGTGAAATACACCATGACACCATTTGGGAATAACAGCTTTTTAGAAAACCAGCCATGTAGCATAAATTTTAGCTATTAGTTTTCTTCTATAACTTTCTCTTTACAGCTCCAGTGCTATAGTTACTTGCTGCCCTGATTTTTTTATTTACTTACAAACTTATATCGCCCTATGAAGTGGATGCTGGCAGCTAAGGCATCCATTTTCTAGACATTGCTCTACCAAAATCAACAAAATACTCAGTGGGTTATAACACTAAACTAAACTAAACATCATATTTTAAATCTACACACTGCAAGTTGCAGTGTGAAAAGAATGTGCCTTTTACATCTTCGTTAGTGCTAGCATCCTCTTTCCACTTAAACATAATATGCATGGATGTATATATAAAATAAATGAGTATTATATACTGGAGTATTTGCATAAACAGAGAAGCCTGTGGGACCACAGCAGGTTCCCCAATTACACCTCAGCCACAAATCTGCAATGTGGTTATTGGCTGCAATCAAACAGAAAAAAATATTTCTGTTGGATTTTTACTTCATTGAAACCTTTAAAAATATCTTGGAGCCTTAAGAAAAAGGAGAGACAGTTATAGAATTTGGGAAGAAGTTTACATGACTTTGTAATCAGCAGAATGCCACCGCATTATTATGTTTTTTTAGTACTGAAAAAATAATTCATTTAAACGAAGAAAATACGTTATTCCAAATGCATATTTAGATGAACACTGAATTATTCCAAATTGACTTTTATATTTCAAAGAACTCAGATTGTTTTATTTATTTGAAGAATAACATGCATGCATTTTCTCATCCTGATGCGTTCAGTGCTTCAAAATAACTGCTCGGCACAATGCCAGTATGTTTCAAAAGTTAACAAATGCCCTGCTGTCACATATCAGACACTTTCGACATTCAAACGAAGAACACTAATGCAATGCTATGAAATTTGTATTATTAGGCATCTTTGTATGAATTTATTTTAACTTAGAATTCCTAAAAAAAATTGTAAATTCTTAGCAATATTCCACATACAGTACTTGGTGATGGCCTACTGAATGGATATATTAATTGTGTTCTCAGCTTTTAAGAGATCTATCTTATCCCTTACTACTTTTCTTCTAACTGAAACTGCTCGCATATTCATAGCATTATAAGCACTGTAAATGTTACAGTAACTATCAACAATAAAAAAGACACTGCAAAATGTGTTTAAGGTACACTTCACTTTGATTTATGTGATACATGCAGTTCTGGAGCTATGAGACTTTTGCTTTGAATGTACTGCAGTTTTACACTCCTAGCACTCTCTCTGGGACTGATCCAAATCCCATTTCTTCAATGAGCTTTGGATCAGATCTAGATGTGCAGAGCTCAGAAGTAATTTTTATTCTCTGGATGTAGTGCAGATCACTATACAGAAAATAAACACTGTATGCTCTCTCCTGTGGAAAATATATATTTGTTCTTTCTTGTTTTGCTCTTTTCGTAAGTTAAATGTAGGTCATTCAGACTGAAGGTATATGGTTGCTCTTTATGGATAGAGAAATTCAACACTTCTACAGGGCGTGAGACCAAACACTGAGCAACTGTAATCACTTGAGAAATGCAATAGCTGTGTGCTGTGTCTTATGGCTATTATGAAATGGAACTTATACCTAAAAATGAGGAAAACAGTTAGCTTTCTCCATTTATGGAGCTATGCCACAGTTATGACATAATTCATAGCCAGACAGAAAGTTCCAGTTGTATCCATAGACATTTCATAACTCAGTGTAGTGGAAAAGTGATATTTAAGAAAGATTTTTGCCAAGTAAAGTTATTCATACACAAGCTTCCTTCTCATGACAGCTTCCCCACTGTACTGCAGAGCAATGCTGGAACTCTGCCTTGGGACCAGCACTTTCTACGCCCACACTGAAGGTTTACATCCTGAGATGAGGTGCTTCTAGTCCCCTGTGCTCTCCTTCTTATCCTTACTACCTTATTACCCCACAGCTTTGTGCAGAGAATTTTCTAGTCATTTTTCTACAATAAGTCCATAAATGGTGGATCTTCAGGAAGTTTGCTCCATGACTGCAAGAATTTAATGATCATCTGGGGCTTGGGTGCATTTTTCAACTTCCCTTATTCTTAGGCAGCTGCAGTTATCAGCAGAGAAAATAATTTGGACCATCGATTTTTCCTTCCAGGACCAGAAACAGGCAAAAAGAGAAAAGAATAAAATAGGAAAAAACTCTTCAGCAGACTCCTTACTTCTTGCTGCTGCAAGCCACAGCAACAAAGTAAAAAAAAAAAATAAACACAACAACCATACAACCCAGAGTTGATCCCTATGCAACTATGACTTGTTTCTTGTATGTAGGAATCTAGAAGCATATCCGGAAAATCTTGCAGAGGTTTGTATCGATAGAAGAACAATGACAATCATGTGTACCATATATTTGGTATACACTGGAGGTATTTATCCTTACTTTGGCTTAATTTCCTGTCCTCAGAAATTGCTTAGAACAGACTAAGCCTCAGATGGCTAAGTAATCTCCAAATTCCCTGCAGTTGCAGTGTGACCCTTTATAGAGATGAACACGATGTGTAGAATAACTTCATATTAATCAGAAGAGTATGCCTGAGGTAGCTTCTATATTGTATTGGGAATGCTACATAAAATACTTGCTTTTTAAACTTTTCTCAAAAATTGCATCATTCTACTGGTCTGATGTGGTACTCAGAGTACATCTAACCAAAAACATGGAAAAAAATGGTCTGTAGCAGCTAGTATACGCAGAGCTGCCAGAGCTGCTACAAGCCTGCTGCCACATATCCCAAGAAATTATTGCAAGCAGAGTCCTTCTCCTGCCCTTCCTGCCCTGGGAGGCAAAAGGAATGTCCAAGTCAGAAGACCAAGACATCAATGTTTGGCCAAGATTTCTGACAGCTTTGCAATGATTTTGCAGTCCTCTGGAATCCTTCATGGATGGTCGTGGTCAGATACGCAAACAAGACTTATTTCTAGAAATCTGCCCCTTAGCTGGATTCAGACATGTTGGTCATGGGCAAAGGTGTCAGGGCACAGCGAGAGGCGCTGGTCCCAGGGAAAGGGGCCGGGAGCCGGTGGCAGCTATGGCCCCAGCGGGAAAGGCACTGTCCTGCAGTGTCCATTGAGGTGGACAGGGGACAGTAACCACTGCTGTCCGAGGGTCGGAGATCGCCAGGTGAGCACACCAGGACAAGGCAGGTCCACAGGTGAGCAGAGGCTGAAGAACCCAGGTGGCCCTTGGCACCCTGACAGCAGGCCTGTGGCGATGGGTGATACAAACATAACAACAAGACTGCTCTTCAACCAAGGAGGTCTTAGAAAGGGTTTAAGAAGAAGGCCAAACGGCATTTTATAAAACTGATAGACTTCTGTGGTGCTTTGGTAGGTCTCTGACTGATCTGTGGGAATATTACATGTGTTAGAATTGTGTTTCAAAACTGTAAGATTTTAGCTTTAGTATAGTATAAAGAGTTGTCAAGGAAGAAAGAATGAAAAAAAGGTTGGAAGGGTGTGAAGCCATGGAAGTAGTTAATGTCTCACTTCTTGCAGGCAGACATGACCTCGTAGTTCACCATCAGAAACTGCCATGTATCCGTGGAGGAACCACACCATGTTAACAGGGAGATCCTGTCAGCCCAAACATGAGGCAGTAAATATCTGCCTCTCCTTGCTATATTTCTATCAATGTTGTTGTATGTTCAAGACTTCAAGAAGGATTTGACCTGAGTTTGTGCTCCTCCAACTCTGAACTCATTCTGACACCAAGCTTCCCTCCTGCAAGCACCACAAGACCTTTCAAATCTTCCTTCTGAAGCTTGAGCATCTAACAATATGACCAACCTTGACATCTTAAAACCTACATATTTTGAAATCTGAGATACATTTCTCCTCTCATGAGGTCCTAGAAACCGAAGTAGACACATACGTCTTTTACAGAATATTTACTATTTTAACTGCTTAACTTCAGCACATTCATCTGTACATAAATACTATAGTTATTAAATATTGTTTAACAAACAATAGCTAACATTATATGTTTCATATTATATAACTATATTTGTAGCCATTTATTTTGATTCTTTTTACAGAATCTAATTATTATTATAATAGTTGAAATAAGATATGAGTTAGGCTGTAGAGCCTCTACTCAATGCTTTATTATTTAAATATGTTGTGTGTCCTATTACTATTAGCTTAAGATGCTATTTCAAAAAACCAGGAACTACTTACAGCCACAGTACCAAGAAGTTCAGTATACAAGTCCGTTATTACAGCAAAATGTACAACCGCATAGCAGTTGTAATAAGCTGGTATACTTGGATTAAAGGGAACTTCTTTTCCAGTGATCTGTAAGAAGCAAAACAGATAATAGCCTTCTACAGTGACCCGCTCCAACCTGTTATTCCTTAGTATTCTTTATACTTACAAACACACAAAAAAATTAAGGGACGTAGAAAATTGCACAAAGATAATCAACTATCAAACTTATGTACTACCTACTGTGAGACAGTATTTAACTCTGTGTGTATGTGTGTAGGTTCACAGCTAAAAGAAAAACTACCATACTCTATAGAACAATTTTGAAAATCTCTTCAGGAAATGAATAATGAAAAGATAAATAACAAATATCTTTTTTTCCTTCAAATAAAAAGAAACAAACACAGCTAAAACATTCATTTCCTCCAGTTTCTGTTCCCATTTCGTCTTCCCCTATGCTTTATGACTGCTAATTTGCTAATTTAAAATAGCATGTGTAGAGTTTTTAACATTGATCCAGTAGCATTAAGAGGTCCAAGTAAATTACACAAAACTGAACGCCTGTGCATGTTCTATTTACCACTGGGATTTCCTCAGGAAGGCCAAGTCTAGGTTTGCCTGGTCCCCAGCCTGGCCCTTTGAATATGACAGAAAGCTTATTGCAGAATCCAGGTGTGGCCCAAAACGTGTTCCAAATAAGAACCAAGGGACGTAACTGAAAAAAAGAGCAAGCAATTTTTCATTGTTAGTAAAATAAAATTTAATAAAAAATTATATTTTATTCATTCTCAGCTCTTAAGTAAATGATTTTTCAAAGTCTGTAAAGCGAATAAATGAGGAATAGATGAAGGCAGTCAGTAGTTCAGAAAACCTGACTGAAATAGGCAGACGCCATATCAAGCCCTTGGTTTAGAGTGAGGATTACAACGACTTCCGACCTGTCTTTCCTGTATCCATCCAGAGTATTTAATGGTATATTACATAGCTATATTTACGGTAGTTTTAAACTAGAATTTGGTTACTGAGACCTTGACATGACATACTCTCAATAACTAAATTATTTAGTATCTGACTGGAATGGATACAATTGCACAGGCTGTGGCCATCCTTCCAGCTTCCAGCCCAGACACCCCTGCAGGTAGAATTCCTCATTCTTTGGGATGCCTCCTTGGGTGAACCGTCACAAAAAGAAAATGGGGACTTCAATACTCCTCCATCCCTGAGGTTTTTGCAGAGAATTTTTATCCAGCTTCAGTGAAGCCTGGACCAACAAATCTACGGACCACCACACTAGGTACTTTTTCTTCTTTTTTATTTTCTTTTTTTTTTTTTTTTTAACTAAGAAAATCTATATTCAACCTGTTCTGGAGGTTTTGTTGAGATCATGATGGCTGCTACATAATGTGTCAATACAGCTTTTCCTGGAGTACCTTGAACAGCAAATATGCAGAAGAGATAAAAATAGTAAAGATATTACACAATGAGATTATTTATGAAATAGCAAGATTTAGAGAAAACAAAAAAACAGCCAAATATATATTTTTGTCTGTGCTTTGCTGCATATTGCTCTACAGATGGCCAAACTGACATCATTCAGTCCAAGGCTTGTCATATCATCATTGTAATTAGTTCTTAATTTTACTGTATTGTATTTTCATGACTACAAGCTCTGCATATGCTCAATTCAGTGAGTAGAAATAATCGTCTTGTGATGAAACATTGAAGAATTGTAGATATTTTAGCTGACCGTGCAGCGATGCAAGGATGGCCTCAACTGTGCCTAAAAGAGGAGTTTCTTTTGAACATTAGTGCCTGTTGAAGATACAAAGTATAGCACCTGGAGCATGATGGGATCAAATGAATTTACTGGATGTGTTAAGCCGTATACAACTTTTGCGTCTTCTGCCTCAAAAGTTCCTGATTGAAGAAGAAAAAATAAAGAACAACCAACAATCAAATTCAAAAGTACATATATTTTTTGCCACACTAATTAAACACGAGACAGAACACCTTCTGTTTACTTACCAAATATCCTGTCCCAGATAATGAGTGTGCCGCCGTAATTTTTGTCAATGCAGTAAGGATTTCTGCCTGTCATAAAAATCATTTATGAGACCAGTAACTGCACATATAAGAATACATGCAGCTGAATTATGAAGGGAAATCTTCATCATTAGCTTGAATTTATAATCTAAAAATAATTTTAAAAGTTAGCTAACCCACCACTCCTTATACACCTATAAAATGTCTTTTTTCTTGCTAGTTTTGTTGCTTTCTACTCAGATTCAAACATACAAATAAAATGTATGATACACAAAATTTCTGTGGAATAAAAGGATTCATTTGGAGAGTAAACTCAGTTCAAAGCGTATTTATAAAGACAAATTAGAAAGCAGACAAAAAATCATTTCACCAGTTTACATATCTAAGAAAATATATGTTAAATAGATTTATGTGCAACCATCTCATTAATGGCTTACAGCTGTCTCTGTCTTCTATGCCAGATGTCTGATCCTGCCTTCATTATTATTAACTTCAGTGCCAGGAAAACTGATCTTTCAATCTGTTTTCTAGGGAATGTATTTGTATATAAGCTGTCCTATCAAAAGTATGAGCAAAGAAACATTGATTACGTATCCCCGAGTTCGTGGAGATTGTCTGGACCAACTGTACAACACTTGATCAACCCCAGAGTGATTCTGCCTAACTGCGATCAGGATCAGAGGATTAGTTTGGATTTACAGCAGAGCAAATAAGAGCAGAGTGTCTCCCTCCAGGATTACCAGTACTTGTGCAAATTTTAAGAATTAAACACTTACAGCACCACAGTCTTTTTAAAAAGTCTACACAGTGCCATAAACGCTTTACACGTGGAGGATATAATAAATATTAACAACATCCTCTGTACATATAACTACATTTGAGTCTGTTTCAAATTACTTTGTTCTTCCATTCCCCTATTACTTTATTACTTGTTATCTCTGCACACTGAATGAGCCAAGGGCATCTATGAAATCCACGTCTATTCCTCAGATATGTTCATGACATTTTTTCAGTACGCAGTGGAGTTAATAATACAATTCATATATGCAGTACAGTCTTGAATGCCTCTGAATATTGATAAAAAGTCAATCATCATGCACCCATGTAAAGTGAGATTTTTTAATAATTCAGACAGCTGAAACCAAATTCCACTAAAATTTTTAACAGTTCTTCTAAAAGGTAACAATCTTTTTGCGCATTCAGTGCTTGAATTTGAATGCAAAACCATCTGTTAGTGATTGACAAGGTGATGAAGTTTCAGAAGTCAGGGAAGGATGAGATTTTTTTCTATCACTCTCCATATTTGCAAATGTCGAATTGTTTTGCTCAAAGTCTTCAAATTATTTTACGTTATCTAGGCTTAATTTCTGCCTAATAATTAATCTTAAATATAAAAATTCTAAAATTAAATTGAAGTTATTAAAAAGTTTTTTAAAATACTGTGAAATTTCTAACTGAACAAGTACTATTTCTGAAGCAATGAACAAAATTAAAATCCTTCTGTAAAACTAATTTTACAGTACAATTTTAGCACTTTAACATTATTGTACAAATAGCAACCATGAGAAAAAACACACTGAGGAATAAGAGGTTATATTTTTAGCTTACCATGATGAACTCTGTGATGACTGGGAGTATTAAGTATCCACTCCAGAGGCCCAAGGTTGGTGATAACCTTAAAAAAATAATGTTTCAATGAATTTGAAAATACCGTATAAAATCAAGAAGAGGCAGGGAAATGAGAGGGAGGAAATCATAAAAAGGATGTTTATCTTAAGGAGAATAGCACAAAACAAAAGAATGCAATTTTTTGCCTGAACCATTTCACTGTACTACTGTTAACAGAATTTTCATTTAAAAAGTGAGATTTAGTAAAATGCAAATTAAAAATTAATTCTTTTTGATTCAGCAGCACATTTTCTTCTTATTTTTCTTATGAGTTCATGATTCCATACAAATCAATTCACTCACATTTTTTACCCATATCTGTTGGCACTCCTTGGGATCCAGTATAAATCTAAGATCCCAGTTATATGAACACTTTACATCAGCAAAAGCCTGGCACTGGCCCAGAGACAAGTAATTCTTCCTCCTTCAGTACCTTTCACTGCTTGCTCCTTCTGTCAATAGCCTTCTTTTATCCCAGCACAAATGCAGTAACACAACAAACCTGATTAGGGAACTGATGTAAGTTAGAACTAATTTTGTTTTGCTTTTCTAAATTAGTTTAACTGGATCAGTTCCTAAATCTGATCCAACATATGGACACAAATACACCAGCATGAGTCAGAAGCACGAGAAGGAAGTAGCCCAGCATAAATTCATAGTGGAGTTGCAATCTAAGGCAACAATTCAACAGCACAGAAAATCCAGCCTTGATTTTTTTAGTACTGGACCAACAAGGACAGAAAGTGTTAATTGCTGCAAACTCACTCTAATGATTCAAGCTTTGTCAGAAAATGCTGATGAATTACATTTGTATCAGCAGGGTTTATGCTAAAGTAGGTACTCTCCTGTATTATGAAGCCAGAAGAAAGCCAGCACTAACTTCAAATTTTGTGCTGTGGTTACAGAATCATAGAATCACAGAATGGTGGGGTTAAGAAGGGACCTCTGGGGATCATCTAGTCCAACCCCCTTGACAAAGCAGGGTCACTTAGAGCAGGCTGCACAGGACCACGTCCAGGCAGGTTTTGAGTATCTCCAGAGAAGGAGACTCCACAACCTCTCTGGGCAACCTGTTCCCGTGCTCCATCACCCTCAAAGTGAAGAAGTTCTTCCTCATGTTCAGATGGAACTTCCTGTGCTTCAGTTTGTGCCTGTTGCCCCTCGTCCTGTTGCTGGGCACCACTAAAAAGAGTTTGGCCCCATCCTCTTGAAACCCACCTGTAAGATATTTATAAGCACTTTTCCTCGTATGAGAGATGCACCAGTCCTCTAATCACCTCCATGGCCCTCCACTGGACTCTCTTAGCTCAACAGAAGTGTGTGGATACCCAAACTCAACAATCGATACTTATTCCCAAACAAAAGGCCATCAATTTCAAATAGATGGAATCACTAGATAACCAAAAAGGATTTCTGTTCAAAATATATCCTCAAATGGTATCTATTCACCACATCTGATTATGACCATAATGTCTTGCAATTAAAAGGGAGGGGGCGGGGGGAAGAAAAGCAGCTAAATAAGAATGCTTTGACCTTAAGCAACAAAACCCAGAACCTATCTCTTTGTCTTTTACAGAACCTAATTGGTAAATGTAATACTCACATTGCAGAAATGGGTGATCTGTAATATTATAAGACAGATAATATGAGCAAACAACACATTAAGAAGAGAGGCAGACAGTCATTACTCATGAGAGCAGACTCATTCATCTAAATAACTAAACATACAAGGATTTTTATTAATTTGAGGTTTACAGAACTAAGCCCTAAAATATGCCAGTTTCATTTCTGTTTCACAATTGTGCAAGTGAAAGTAGATCTGGACTCAAAAAGTAGACACAGTACATTGTTCAGATGTATCTAAACTTATATATGGATCAGGCAAGTATCACCAAAAAAGGAATAAATACCTTTTGTTCATTTTTGTCTTTAATAATAGCTAAAAGAACTTCTACTTAATAGGTTAAGTAGAGCATTTATGTAATTAAAGGAGTACAGAAATGAGCAAATTCTTCAGATAGAGAGAACTTTAACATTTCGAGCATTTGTCTCAAATCCTGCACACCCTTGACTGGAAAAGTAGAATACTGGGACAAGTTTGTTTTGTTTTGTTTAACTCAGAAGCCAAGGACAAAATAAGTAGGATCATTTGTTTTTCTCAGTTCTCCCTCAAAATAAGGTCAAGCCTGAAAAGACCACCTAAAGGTGAGAAATGAGTCATCATTCATGCTAGCTCCATTTCCCACCTCTCTCAAGCAGAAAATCCCACTGTTTGAAACTATGTGAGATGGGACAACTAAATTAATTTAATCTGAGTCAAATGTCTTGGCCTGAACAGCATCCCAGCACCTGAAAGAGAAGTGATTTACCTCTCAGACCACATCCAACTTTGATCCACTTGATTTCAACATATTTTTAGCTCAGTATTTTAACAACTTTTGTGACAATAAACCAAATCTATGCTAGGAGAGCACAGAATCACTAAGGAATAGCAGTCTTCATTTTTAGCCTACAGGTGTATTATAATAAAATGTCCTCATAATAAATGCTTTCAAGTCTTCAATATCCAGCTGATTAAACTCATATTTTAAAATGCAAATTCATCCTCTTGAAAGTCCACCTAATACATCGGTATGCTGAAGTAGAACTTTGTGTCGGGGGTGCCCTAAGGACTTCAGGAACTTTTGTAAAATTTTAAATAAATACTTCTGACTAACCCTAGAGAAAGTATTTTCTTTGTAAAATGAAACCTCTCTCATCCTTTAAAATGATCCCAGCTCACTACATAGTCTTTCTTTGGGTGATAACATTTACAAATCTGCTGAAACATCTTCTCTGCAGCATCATTAGCAACTGATGCCTGAGCCTACTTCGATTCATTATTCAGCCAAGGTTACCTCCATTGCAAACACATACTAGCCACACTCTGAGGGAAGTATCATCTGAGATAAGAATTATAATCGCAAGACTTTTAAGTTCAGAGGTGGTACCGAACTCTGTACCTGACCAAGTGAAAATCCAGCATGCTGAAATTAGCAACCCATAAATCGACACTTTGGCTAAAATACATAAAAAAATATTTTTTTGTCAGGTATTCAGAATGGTACTGGGTGCTTTTTCTAGAAAATTCTTTTGCTATCAGTAAATTTACTTCTATATATTTAGCACATTTCTAAAACAGAAAAAAACTGTTGTCAGTGTAAACATTTGGTGCCAAAAATTTTATATTTTATAAATGTATAATTTATAAATATATCCATATATCATTCCAACAAACAGAAACATATCACCTCTGGAAAGCTGAATTTTGAAGGCTCATGCAGCACTGTACAGCAAAGAACATAATTATTTTGTTGACTTTTGCTGAATTTTTCTATATTCTTCCATCTTATCTGGGGCAAAACTCCTACAAGCAGATCTTTCATCAAAGTAAATTGTCAAGGCTAGGACAGTAAGACAATTTTTTGCCAGTCAGGAATCTGACCCTGTCATGTCAGGGCTGACAGTAACTTACTGAAATCACAGTGAAAGGAATGAAGTTTGTAGGAATTGACTATTAACAAAATTTAATGTGGTGTAACAACAGCCCACATGCAAAAGAATGCCTAACAGGCAATAGGGAGGAGAAAGGCAGTGGCATGTACTCCACCAACCCATCTACCTTTCAGCTGTCAGTCTACCCTTGTTTCTGTGCCTTCATTGCATCCAGACATTTTCCTTGGAGAATGGCAATTGCAAAGGGGCTCGTAAGTGCTCATGGTAGCAGTAACCAGGCTCATGCTGCAGTTGCAACCAGTCACCAAAGCAGATACACCACTAGGTCTCAGTCATTCAAGACAGCAAAACATTTTCAGCTTAAAATAGCCTTGTATTGAAAATGGCTTTTTAGAATAAGAATTTTCATAATGTTAGCATTTCAGGAATTTTTTTTTAATTAAAAATTTTAAAAATTAACCACATAAGTGTGATAAGCATATCAGAACAGCTTTCTGTTTTTGTGGCTTGTAATCAGGATTTTCATTAAAAAAAGAAGAAGCATTCTGCTACTATAGTTTTTGTAAGCAGTAGAAAGTTTTGTTTCACACCTTTTTACTGGAAAGAAGTTTCAAAATTTAAAAAAAAATTGCTCAAACGTCATTATTCAATACCCTTATTGACTGAGCTTCAAACCCTGTTTCATACTATTGAAAGGAAAAAGAGTCTGCTTGTGAATATAAAATATTCTTGTTCGTTAGATCATCATCTCACAGTGATTTTGGGAACAGAGAAAAATAGCTATCAACGTCCTAAAAGCTGAAACACCTCACCTGTTGTCCAACAATCTGTATTTCTCTGTATTTTGACCAATATGGCTGGGGGGTTTACGCTTGTGTTTCTTTCCCTGATAGACACCCACTGTTCTAAATCAATTCCCGTCTCCAGTTTTTCCTCTCTCAATTAACACATCACGTGCACCTCAACTCCCATGCCAGTGACCCACAGATGAACTGCAGCATTCCAGCAAAACTCTTTTCCCGTTTGCTTAATTTTTTAACATCTCATAGGTGCAAAAATAAGTTTTCACCTGCCAAACCCTTTACAAATGGACTCGATAAACTACCTACAATTCAGATACGTAGGTATTTTATGCATATCAGCTATAAAAGCTCTGTCAGATCTCTCCACAAAACATGTATTCCTATTTTTTTTTTAAAACAAACAAAATATTCCCTCCATTATTGTACTTGGGAATCACTAAATAATAAAGCAGAATTACTGACATCACTTGAAGCAATTCCAAGAGGTTTAATAAATAAGGCAGGCCGAAAGCTGCATCCTTAGAAACATTTTCCATACATTAGTGAACAAAACATGCCAGAAGTGAAATCTTCATATACAATGAGAACTACATGTCCTTCTCTGTAATAGTAGTTCTTATATAAAGATGTTTCCTCTGTGACAGCAATCCCTAGCCTAAAGGAAAAGAACATTATGCAATATCTCCTGCGGCACGTAAGCACCTCCGTTTGCGGTCTCAGAGTTTGTCAGCACCAAGGGAAATCTTTATTGCCTGGTACCTGCACCACTTCAATGTAGTTCTTGTTTAACTAATGAGAAAAAATCGTGACATGGAATCCAAGGGAAACTTTACATCTTGTGTAACAACTCCTCCTGTCACCACTGCAACATGAATCTTTACTTAACTCTGTTTCAACAGGAACGTTAAGAAGGAATGTCGACTGAGCAGAGCAGGCAATGTTACAGTAAAACCATTCGTATATGAAAAGTTTGGGGTTTTCTTTCTTTGAGTATAACAAAAGCTGTAGCACAGTACTACTTTCAATATCATAGTGTTACTGATCCACAGGACAGAAGAAAGTAAATTCATCCCTGGTGCATCACTAAGGAAGGAGCATTCTGAACTTAACTTTGGGGTTTGTTAGACTAATTGGTCATAAAACACATACTACTATTGATTTGCTCATCAAAATCAAGCTAAGATTTTTTTACTCCTGGTATATAAATCTGCATTTCAGACAGTCTGGTGGGGAAATTTAAAAATCAGACCTTAATTACATTCCCCAGTAGAGCTGCTGTGTTAATTCAGGACAACACACCCATGTATTTACACAGATGGCCCTGGTGATCAGATTTGCCACGTGAAATCTCTACAGGGAAGCTAGGGAAAGGCAGAACTCCCAGGATATGTACTCATCTGCCAGTTTCACACTTTGAAATCCTCGGCAAACCCTGATTTATACACTGCCAACTGTTTTCCTATCTGATTAGGCAGTTTTCTACTCCAGTAAGCATGTAAAATGGATGTAGCCAAATTTCCACACTGAGGAGTGAAAAAACAATATTTGTAGTTTAGAAATAAAACAAGCGAGAGGAATCAGGCCTGTTGGGATCATAAAGAGTTTCATAGGGGGCGAATTTCTGATGAATCGGGATTGTAGGAATGGGAGGTTACAGACGAGTTTTAATGGATAGTCTGGTTTAGGGCATATTTATATAATAAACACACAGACTTAAGAAATGTGTTTATAATAAATTGTCTTGAAGGCAGGCTGTTGTCACTTTTCATTGTTTTACGCCTGAACCAGGAGGTAAGGTTTGAATCAAACTGGCATCTTACATGCATATTTTAATGTTAATTAATGTTAATTTTCAATCAGTGGATGCAACTTTTTTTTTCTTTAAAGATTGAATTCAGCCTTGTTGTGGGAAGGATGAGCACATATAGGAAGTTTCAATCAATTAGTCCACTAAAAATGAGAGAAAACCTAGAGTAACTGGTTGTTTTTAATTGCAGCATTATAAATAGCAGACCATGGAGAAAGTCACTCTTTCAGTCATATATCAAGTTAAGCATTTTAAACAAACTCCAGAAGAAAAATTGCTATACAATTTCAGTATTTTTCATCAGTTTGACAAATACATGCTGGCAATTGTGGGGAAAAAAAACAGAAAGTAATAAATCAGTATGCCATTCCTGAAATAAACTAAAATATAGCCGAGTGTAGCTCTTCTCCTTCCTCTTTAAGTAGATCAAAATACAGTCAGCATCCTACACCCTGTGTTTTTAACAAATAAGGGTCTTTCAAATTTTCTGTTGTCTTTGAAGCCATAACTAATTTAAATAGATTCTCCACATTAATGTGGTATCCTTTCGTTATTATGCTACCTTTATTTGGTAAATTGGTTTAGATTGTTTTGCAGAATGTAGAATGTACTGAAATGTGTTGCATCGCTAAGTAGCTCGTTTCACTTTTATCTTGACAATTCTCCAGAGACATAATAGACTCAAGTGGCCTAAATAAAAATCTTGAAAAACGATTTTTACTTTCAGGGCTTCTGCAGGCAGATTAGCAACAGCCAGGCCCAATGCTGCTGAAGTAAACATTTCACAGCTGTCTCTTGCAAGAAAAGTCTTTGGTGCAAGGACCAGAAACCAACACTCAGACTCAAGGACTTAATTATTACGATGAAAAGTCAAGCTCCTGCTTATGTTCTTGCCCCATAAACTTTTCATTTCTGGCCTCACCAGTGAATCAGCTTCAACAGGGAAAGGGATGGGTGCTTTTGCCCAGATCGTTTGCCCATCAAACGCAAATCTTCAACGTAAGCCATTTATTGCCAAGCAGCCACTTTTTGAATGAAAAGGAACACGGCTCCTGTGCTGCATGTTGAACGCAGAGCTACTGGATGCAGAGCAATACTCCATTTATTTAAATGACTTACATATTTGTAAGTCCCTCTCTATTCTGCAGTTCAGTTGAAAGAGAAGCTAGATAAGAATAAAATGCTTAACTCACCTTGTCAAGGCACTTCTGGTAGACTCAGATACCTAAAAGTGCCAAGGACCACTTAGGTTGAAAATAGAAGGCTCATCCTGAGGCTACTAAGGTGTAAAGTCGGCACTCCTAAACGTCTTTGAGGTCCTAGGTGCCAAGGAAGGAACTCCAAACCTCACCCCACTACATTTTTCCTGATTACACTGAGTTCAAGTGCAGCCTATGCTTAACAGGATAGGAACAGTGTGCTCGCTAACAAATGTTTTATTTTCTCTCTCTTTCGTTATTCTTTTATTTAAGAGCAAAAGCAGAGTTATATGCTTTATATATCTAGAAATATAATACTTTCCTTGCAAGGAGAGTGAAACATGGAAAAGTGGAACACATTTTGCAGTTATTGTTAGTATTTCCACTTAGTGATAGTGTTAGCTTTGCTGTTCTTCGCACTCTAGCAACTGTAATGATGACAAGACTTTCATCCTGTGGGTTGGTCAGAAAATCTAATAAGCCTTTTTGGCAGACAGAATGGATTGAAGAAGTGAGATCTCTTTGTTTCTTGGAATTGATACCGACATTGATACTATTATTGATAATTGATATTGTCTCATGCTGTCACTTATTTATCACATTGTCCTAAAGATTTTATGATTATTTTAACCTCTATCCAACAGACTTCTGTCTCAAAAGGCTTCTGCTTAAAAAGACACATATGTCCTCTAGAGTTTCAAGAACAGCTTTTGCTATTGATATGGTAATCACGGGTGTACTGCTGCTTAAAAGAAATATGTACATTTTTATGCATTTTAATTAATTTCACTTGTTCTTCAATCTGCTTGTTTAATTTCCTTATTGACCCTATGCTCATATATGGAAAAAAAAACCCAAAACAAAACATAGACGATTTTTTCTGAATCTGGCCATCTCCCTAAGTAAGAGTTGCTTGACGTACAGACTTGAGGATTGGGCCACAACAGCTCACCTGTACTCAGAGAGCTGAGATAGGCTCTGCGTGGCTTCCTGCCAGGAACAGAATCCCTTTTCATGAAAGCGTGAAGCCTCGACAATGTTACTTTCTGTCAAAATTTGTAATTAAATAAAACTGAGCAGAAGTCAAAGCTAAAGAAAGCCATAGAGAGAAACTTAGACCAGTGTACACTGCGTGTAAGTGCAAAATATTTTTTGACAAATACAATATACTTCCACAGCAAGTTTCAGTTTTACCGAATTGGTGTTTTCTGACAAAAACACGTCTATTTTGGCCTGTACCTGTAGCAATTTCACATCTCTTTTTCCAGTCTGCATGAGGTGTTGCCAAAATTTCTCCCATTCCTCGCCTGTTTTCACCCATGTTACTGCTGGTTAACAGTAGTGGCTCACCTTTTTCTGCTCCTGGGGTTTGATGAGGTAGAAAGACTTAAACAAGGGAAAAAGCTGTCTTAAGGAACCTGACTTCCATGAGTATGGTAAAGGGCAGATTACAGTCTTTCCTTAACTTAGAAAATTAAACAGAAACTAATGCATGTCAAAGATCAAATAGGCAAGGAATAATCTGCTGCTGCAATTACTACCAACAGGGACTGATTCAGTTAATACTTTCCAAATACAATTTGACATCTCATAAAAATTACAGCTAAATCAACAGAAACTAATTTCTGTTTTTCACAGGTGTCTATCAGGTTATAAACACACCTAACTTATTGGTTGTAATAAATGCATAACGGAAGGATATAGTTTAATATGAGCCATAGACCTTCCGAATCACCTGTGAAAATAAACTGAAATGGAGTATTTCTGTCTGTCAGTAACAGTCCTGAAACATTTTGTGGCTTTTGAAAAATTAGACTTTTAGTGCTCTTTGACCAAAGAGGTTTTTTTCACTCCTCTTACTATCTAGATGAGAATGGTCTAGTCATAGAAACATTTCTCCCAGACCATTTAAGAGTAGATCTACTAACTCATTCCATTGACCTAAATAACATTGGATAGGACGAAAAATTGTTTTCTCGTGATTTATTGAGATCCTATCTTTATGCACCATTACAGAAAAGTGTTTTCTTCAGTTCTTCTTGGGTTGTTTCATTTTTCATTTAAATAAACTGCTATGAGTTTATTTCAATACTTTGGTGCTACTCAGAGATTAAAAAAAAAAATCTTTGGAAAATTTCTAATATAATTTCACATTGCCATGTACACAGTGCAATAACACACAGAAGCAGGGGAAAAAAGTGGACTTCAGATTGCAAAAATTCTTGTAATGGGAGAATATAGTTAAATGGAAATGCATAACTTAAGCCACAAAGTTGTGTTTTCACACTAGCAAACCCAACATTTCTTTATTAATTACAGAAATTCCTTTCCTGTATCAATAGCCCATTTTGATTCTAGTAAAAATAAAATATCTCTAGCACCAAAATTATGGCATCTTTATACAATATTTATGGTGTTTAAAATTCTGTACTGTTTTATATAAAAGGCTAAAGGGTAATGCATACCAAGTATGCAGGAAATAAAGAAGTCTAATTGAGAGAAAGAGTGGGTACTTTTGATCTTTCCGATTTGATGTACTCTTTTCACAGGAATATATGAGCCACGAGTTAAACTAAAATAGACTGTCTGATCTGCTGGTAGGAAAGCTGGACAAAAACTGATGTAACAAATATTGAAGATGGTCAAAGTTATAACACAGGAAACTTCTCTTAGCATTGTCTGAAACAACACTGGACACATTCAAAATTAAAGTACAGGAAAATATCAGGGATCGTACTTTCGCTATAAACTTTTGCTCTAGGCTGAAACATCACATAGAAATTTTCAGCACAGCATGATCATTCCCTTGTAGTGACTGAATTAAATTTAAATTACTCCTAGAACAAAACATCTTCCCACATAAACCCTCATATACTTTCATTCTTATTACTTAAATATTACATATGTTTTTCTTTTAGAAAACAATAAATTATGCACACTGTTAGCTGCACATAGCTTTTCAGTGCTATGAAAAAAACCCACATATTAAAGAAAGGAGATTTTTTGCTGTATCTTACTATATTGTCTTCTTCTGAAAGAGAAAGATGTGTAATCAGAAGTTGTGAAGTTACAATTGCCAAACATACTTGACTAGTCAACATGGGGCCAAATCTTGCCTAAGGAAATATTGATACTGATTAAAAACAACAGAAATCTGAGGATAAACTTATAATTTCTGATCAAATGCTCCTCCATTTTAGAAACAAATTATTACATCTTGCACTGGCAGAATAGAAATAATGTAGCGTATCTCCACTAGACCTCTAATGACATGTACTGCCACCCTGTCACAGCACCCACCATGGCCTCCGAGAGGACACTAGAGCTGCTGAGGGATGATGAATCTCAACTCTCAGAGAAAGTGCTAGCAGCAGTCACTGAGACAGGATGCTGTTTTCTATATAACCCCAGGCCTGCAGCCCCAGACAAACCTCATATGTTGCGAAGCTGCTGGAAACTGAGACTTACAGAAAGGATTTTTGTTTTACTATAATCTGTGTAAGATAATTGGAACTGTTAAAATTCAGGAAAAAGACTGTTGGAAAAAAAGAAAATTAGAGGTGATATTGCTTTAAACAGCTAAATTGTAATAGTTGTTTGAAAGAAAGACCAGTGTAATGGTGAAGCACCACAGTAATTTCACAAAAAATACTAGCTAATGTAAACCTGTGTGGCTGTAATAGCTGTTACTATTTCCCTTCCTTTCCCTTCTCTCGTCTGTTATGCCCTTGCCCTTGAGAGCAGGAAATTTGCTAATACATGGCGTAACCCTGTTTCTATTTTGACCTCATCTGTAACCTTAAAGCATGACTTCAACATTTTTCAACTGATTTCAGCTGTGCTACAAAATCAACAATATCAACATTAAGAATAACTTCCCTTGTAAACAAAGATCTATGATTGGATCAACTGGATCAGGACAAAAGATCCACTGTTTTTCTACTGGCACAATAATTTAATAGCAAGGGGTGCTTATCTTTTCACTGAGACTGAAATTCATTCTTGTTTAGACTAGTGTCTAAACTTGGCACATTGGACATACGTTACGGAAATTCCTTTTAAGCCCTATGAAGGATTTAGCACTTTAGAGGGATGTAGGCAATTCATAAGCCTCTGAAATTCACTTTAGAAATTTTAGACGCACACTGTTGCAGCAGTGCCGAGACTCATTGAGTTACTGCTATACAGCAGAATGTTAGAAACCTCTCAGCCAAGGAAGAAATGGCTTCAGACAGTAGAGAAGATGTAGATGAGTCATATCATATTTTTCTTAGTGGTGAAACACAGTAAACAGAAAATAAAAACTAATTTAAGCAACAGAAGCAGCTAAAATGGCAGATAAAGAAAATAACATTGCCTTCCAAAAGAACTGTCCTATAGATCGCAAAAGAAAAGCACAGAGGGAAAAAGGCATCAGTATAGCCAGAATAATCAAAGGAGTAAGTGTTGTAGAGATAATTAGCTCACAGCCCACTTGGGGCTACTGAGAAATATGCTACTGACATATAACATGGGATATGTTTAAACACCTCTACTGTAGTGCGAGGGAGAAGGCAGAAGGCCATTTAACTACCTGAGAAGTGTGGGAAACTACTTACTAATTACCATGGGTTATATGTAAACTAGATATGGTCTACGCGCTCACAAAACCCAAATAAATAGGTTCAGTCATAAACAAATAGCCCTCAGATAATCAAAGAGCATTTTTCATCTGAGAATTATGTGCACTTAGAAGGAAATAATATCTGACCTCATTTGCAACTCTAAGTGATCTTTAAGAAGCACTGGGTTTTGGATATTGTTCCCTAAAACATTTATCTTCGAAATGAAATCAGTTTCAGTATCTGCCAGAAATGTTTAATAAGCTGCAAGATAGGAAAATATAGTTTTAAAATAGCAAAAAGTTTTGATTCCTTAAAGTTAGGTTTTTTTTTTAGTCTAATTGGGACCAACTGGCCTCATTGCTTCTTATAAACTTAGCAATATATATTCAGAAAAAGGAATAAAAATGAACAGATGTTTCTCCTTAAAGAAGTCAGACAAAGATTTTTCTTACACAATAAATCAGCTGCTAGTGGATTTCCAGGACACCGCTCCAGGCTAACTGTTTAGGTATGGCTTAAAATCCTAGTTTACCTCTGTATGTATCCAAAACTGGTAAAGTAGATTAAACTGCAGATGAACAGCAAACACTGAAGGAGGAATGAAAAGAGCCATGGGCAAATTGAAAATCTGAAAAATGAAAAAGAAAATATACGTTAGATATAGAATTCTAAACTTGTGATGATATAACGCAGTACTATCTCAGGAGCTCAAACCACTGGACGAGATAATTGCTTCTTCTAATATCTCCATAACACAGACCTTATATTAAGTAAAATAAAAACCGATTATTATGTTACTACTAGATGTGCTGTAGCAAATGAGACATACATTTATGCAAAAGTGATTTCCCAGCAGTCATACTGAGCAAGTAGAAAAATCAAGAAAAGAACTCAGAAATCCTGAGATTAGATGTGAGATTATTTTGTGTACTATACAGAGCAGACAGCAATATATCCTTGACATGAAGGGTTCACTTATATGGGAGAATCATCACAGAGAAAGCAAGGTGTGAATTTATAACACTGTAACTTTGCCTTTCTAACTCTCCGCATGAGCATCATGAGGGCAAGGCAGCTTACCTGGCTTTCAACATTCATTATGAATTCTCGCCCTGACTTCCTCATGGCATCTCCCTTGAAGTCTTGATATTTTGCTGAGTTCTAAGGATGTGCTAGCATGAAAACAGTTTCAGAAAATGACTCACTTAGGAAAGATACTGGTATCTTCTGGTATCCCAGAGGACCAGCTATATCCTGGGCTGCATCAAAGGCAGCGTGGCCAGCAGGCCAAGGGAGATGATTCTGCCCCTCTGCTCCACTCTGGTGAGACCCCACCTGGAGTCCTGCATCCAGTTCTGGAGCTCTCAGCACAGGAAAGACATAGACCTGTTGGAGCGGGTCCAGAGGAGGGCCACAAAAACAATCAGAGCACTGGAACACCTCTCCTGTGAGGAAAGGCTGAGAGAGTTGGGACTGTTCAGCCTGGAGAAAAGAAGGCTCCAGGGAGACCTTATTGCAGCCTTCCAGTACCTGAAGTGGTCTTGTAAGAAAGATGGTGAGAAGAGGGTAGATTTATATTAGATAGGACAAAAGTCTTTCCTATGAGGGTTGTGAGGCACTGGCACAGGTTGCCCAGAGACGTTGTGGATGCCCCCTCCCTGGAAGTGTTCAAGGCCAGGCTGGATGGGGCTCTGAGCAACCTGGTCTAGTGGAAGGTGTCCCTGCCCATGGCTGGGGCGTTGGAACAAGATGATCTTTAAGGTCCTTTCCAACCCAAACCATTCTATGATTCCATGATCTTACATATAAAGTCCCAGGAATTTCATAATTAATTGTTCAACGGGCTGAGCAATAGAATAAGACTTCCAAGACCTTCATGTGTTAAAAGTCAGTCTGCTTTCTTCAGAGAAAGGCTTATCTTTTTTTTTTGCCTACTTGACATTGTGTTATACCAGCTGCATCAAGAAATTAATCTTTCCCTAAAATACAGAGATTTTTTCTAAATCAAACAGTAGTGGAGGTATCTTCAAAACTTTAAATCTCTTTAGCACTCAGGGAAAATTTGGGTAGCAGATAAGAGCTCCCTGTGAAACACAGTAAAATAAGCAAAATCCAATTTCTAATTCCTATCGTCCTCACAAAAATCAAATCTTTGAACATCACGGAAAGCAATCTTATAGCGATAACAGGCCTCCTGAGACAAGCATTCCTTTAGTGTAGGCTTCATGGATCACAGCTGCCCCACAGACTACATGTGGGTTGTTTCTGGAATTCAAAGGTGGTAGAAGGATTATGCTGAGCTTCTAGAACTTGGGCGAAATAATGTAAACAGGTATTTTGTTTTAATTAATCTGATCCTCAAAGGCTGAAGTGTTTGCATAACACCTATAAAACAAAAAAGAATTAAAAATATAGCTGGAAGGTGAAATTTGCACACTTGGTCCCTAAGAATCACTCAGTCTAAGTAAACCCACAAAAATTCATAGGAACTCTTACCTAATTGGGAGCTAGTAAATGTCATCAGGGGGCTGTGGCATTTAGGCATGAAATTCTGGAGTAGAGGTGGGCATGAGCCTTCTTTAAGAATTAAAAACACAGACCAGACTGCCTTGTGGAAAAGACTACTAAACAGAAGAGTGACTTTTAAACCTACAGTTCTCCATGCTCCAAAATAGAAATGTAGTGCAAGCCTCCCATACTTTAGCAGAAATGCTATTAACACTGGCATGGAGTGAATCCCTTTTCTGAGTTCTTATTTCCTCCTTCCTCTAACCTGGACCCCCTTAGTCTTTAATTATTTAAACTGGGCGAGCTACACAAAAAGTAGCCTGGGAGATATTTGTCCCACAACAGCCAGAAGGTTTTTCTCATAGGTTATCTTACAAAGAAGCCAATGAAGGAGTAGGATGCGCAGCCATGTTTAAGTAAAGCTACTGCAGTTTTATCTTATTATTGATTGTACCTGCCTAACGGCATGATAATAGCAGGAATTTTTTTAAAAGGAATGGAGCGGAAGTTGATTTAAAAAAAAATCCCCACAGATGGTTTTCAGATTATTCATGGAAGGGGCTGCAGGACTGAAAGCAGGGTTAAAAATAATACACATTTTCCCTAGAAGTATCAGAAGCAATTTGGTGGCATTTACAGACAACTCAGAGGGAAAGGAAGGATCATCTTCATACTTATTTTCTAACCTAATTCTCATAATGAGTACTAGGATTTCCCCACTAGGCGGTGAGATGAGGGAAATTTTATACAAATCTACAGGTAAATTTGAGATTGACAAAGGAGAATGCTTTCCTGACTCATGTTTCCTTGCAATGTAAGCTTTATTTTGCACAGAAAGGATTTCAAAGATCTTTTACAAAAGTAGAACCCATAGGGAGGAATGTAAATCTCTCCCATACAAAAGATTTGGTTTCTCCTATTTGTGGTTCCACTGGAAAAATAAGATCAATGTCAGGGGAAAAAAAAAAAAAAAATCATTAAACAGTTTTTCACTGGAAATGCCAATTCACCAAATCAAAACATTTCATGGGAATGTACCAGCGTTTACTAATCTGTAGAGCAAAAGCTTTCCTGGCTACAAGATGGAATTTCTGGTCAAAACTGCAGAAAAAAACATTTACCACACTCACAGATCTTCTCCCACTTGAGGATTCAGCAACAGGGACTGAGAGAGAGCCACAATAACTGATAACCTGATGGGAAAGGCACTCAGTGAGGGGGTGGAGAGGGATTCTTATCTGGGGCTGCTGCACTGCAGCTGTGTGCCTTCACGCTTAAGGCACTGCCCTTTTTGAAGGCTGTGTGTCCGCCACACACTCTCCAGTGCGGCTATGCCCTACCTTTCTGCCTCTCATTTGTAAGTAAAAGCTTATAAACACTTCCACTACAGAAAGGGGAAAATGTGAAACTCCTGCGGTGCAGCAGGAAGGCTGAGCTTCCCGCGTCGACCCCCTCCATTTCCAGGCTGGGTCTCTGCACAAATGCTGCGGGGCCGCAGGGCGGCTGCCGAGAGACAGCTCGTTCTTCTGCGCTATACTTCTGTGAAGATTCTCCAGGAGTTCAAGGTAATGATAAAAAAAAAACCAAAAAACCATCCCTTACAAATCCCAGACCTGGCAGACTCCTCAGTCGATAAGAAGTGAACTTTGTGACTCTGTGCTGAAAAGAACAGCGTTATCGATTCCCTTTCCAGATTTATGTACAGATGTTTCCACTGTTCTTAAACCAACAAGGTGTAATTCAACACCTTATCTAAACGTATAGTTTAAAGCTATCAAATTATTACAGATTTAATGTTTGCAGTTAATCCTTACCTTTGGAGGAAAGCTGAGAACTAGTACTCAAAGAATTAAATCATAGCTTTTCAGGGTGTATATGTTACTTAGTCCTTTCACAATTACACTTCAGCTAAGTGTTTCATTAGAAGCAAAAATTTATACAGTATTAGCTTGCTGATTTCCTCTTAAAAATGAATACACATTTTTTTCCACACCTTTTTCCCGCAAAATGGCTTCAAAACCATCTGTCAGAAGTAGGTCTGCTTCTCTGTGGCCCCTCCACTGGAGTAACAGAAACGGTGTGTGTGCAAGTGACATGAAGCGATACACATTTCGTTCCAAGTTCAGGAGTACTTCTCATACCACTGATTGTACTTTAAGCATGTTTTTCTCTTCTCTTTCATTTCATATCTTTTCAATCAGCTTGAGCACAACCCACACAGATTAATATGCTGATTTATCTATCTTATAACGTTTAACTTCAAACACACACAGAGCTGGCAGCAGAAGAGTCCCACAGTCCCACATCATCCACCACAACTTTCTCACAGCCTCCACAAAACTGGATGTCATACTGCATTATAGTACACATTCAGCAATATCAGATCACTCCGACATTGACTAAAGGATTGACTGAGTTTCAGCTTCGAGGCAGATGCATTCGTCGGGTTCTGGACAAGTCTGGCAGTCAAAAAAACCAGCAGTGCTATAAGAAATAGCAAGAATTGTGTTAATGACCAGTAAAGCTTTGGAGAAAGAAAGTTCTAAGGGGAGCTAAATCAATACTTAAATTAACCAAATGTCTTGGCTAATACCAAATATTTGGTGGAAAAAACACTACACACAAAAGTATTATGGATACCTAGGTTCATTTCCCTTTGCTCAAAGCAAATTAATCTTAAAGGTACACATATTATTTGTCAAGTGATACCAGTGTCGTCCTAAGGACGGTCTTCAGAATCTAAGAAGGCCAGACATCTTGACCTTCCTGAATATTTTACACTCTCTGAGGTATCATCCTCAAAATCAAGCAGGCAGACAAAGTCCTCATGCACACACCCATACATACACACAGGCTTTTTGTCTTTTTTGAATTATTGTTTTTGTTAAGCATTTGCACATATGGTCCCAATGGGTAAATATGCAAAGGTTAAATCTTTAACATGGTAGTATTTACATAAGAAGCAGTTGTGACAGAGATGCATCCCTTCCGTTATTGTTAATTATGGCCATTTAAATTTGAGGCACTCCTACTAGATTAGATGACTATTTTCTGAACAAAAAAATAACAAGAATTTACAGAGAAGACTTAAAGAAACAAAATTAATAGTATCTATTTCACAATTTCCAGAAGAACTAGTCATTTCTTGCAATCTAGTGCTTTAACACATCTAATGTCATGGGCTTGAAACAGTTATAAACAAAAGGCTAAATCCATGCTCAGTTATGTGAGCACAAATCAAGACTAATTTTACTGAAGTTAATGGAGTTACACTGGGTTTGCATGTGTGAGTACACACTCTTGGTGCTGAATCATTTGCTCATAGGCCATTTGTAGAGATTGGCACAGGATTGTCGGTTTCCTCCATGGCCAGTATTATACCTTCCTGGAGAAGCGTATTTCTATGTTTTATATATATATGAAAATCCATTTAATATTTCTTTTGAACCCTAATTCTGAAAATTCAAATTCTGAAGTTATTATTCTTTTTTAAAGAACAAAAAACAACCAACCAACCAAACTACAATCTGAGTTAAAAAATAGAGTCAAAAGAGAATATGAGAGTACAACTGAGGAAATCAGCTGTTATCTTGGGCTCCAAACTAAACACTGAATAGTACGTTACATTTATGAATGTATCTGGAAATATAAATGTTTAAATCTGTAAATGAGTACTCGTGTTAATTTATATGCCTGTGTACACAGCTCACCATTTAAAATAAATTATATCTGAAATAACGCAAAGTAGTGGCATACTGCCCTTCCTTACTGGAGTACTGACACACGACACGAATGAGCAGAGACAAATATTTGCATGTCCAAAGCAATCATTAGTAATGATTTCTTCTCCTTTCAGTTATACAAACACATTCTAGAGTAGTCATGTTATGCTCTGATCTTTTCCTGTACTTATGCATGAATAACCAGAAGAAAAAAATGGTGCCATTTTACTAAAAAAGTCATGAAAATACAAACGCAGGGTTATAATTAGCCTTCTTAAACTTAACTACCATATCTCTTTTCAAGTTTGCTATAGAAACATTAATGAATGTATTTTCAAAGCTTCTGATTCTCAGATTCTTCAGTTTCAACCCCTGTGCTTTCAATGTCAAACTTCTTAAATAATTTATATGGTTTTCTCTGAAGGAAAATAAACTCCATGTTTTCACTTTTACTGAATCTTGTTGATATTAATTTGTTTGTCAAATCTGGTGCAACTTACCCAGGAGGTGTATTTCTGCAGTACAGATTGTCTCAAGGCTGTGAATAAGTTGTAATCTTCAGAACTATGATGTACTTGGTGCGCTGCCCACAGTATATTAACCTCTGCAAAACATAATTTCTGATGAGCTAAGTACTAGAGAACAAAGAAACATTTGTTTCTCAAGGCCTTTTTTCTTAAGCTAAAAGCAACTAATCCCCCAATTTGCACTTTGCCATTTTACCATAGTATAGCAGGTAATACAACCCAATGCTCAGACCTGAGTTTGGGTAGACTGGGTAAAATGCCAGTAAGTGGACACAAGTCAGTGTAGCTTTCATGCTGAGGAAGGTGAGGCTGTGGCAGTAACTAAAATCTCTGCTGGAAAAGCAGTAGGATGTGGGAGATGAGAGTTCAACAGCCAGAAAGCCTGAGCTGAGTCCTGATAATATGAGTCCACAGGAGCCCTGTTAGCGAGTTCAGAGGGACAAGGACTGAGCATGCTCTCATGTCTGCATTTGTTTACTGAAGTTATATTTCAAGACTAGAAGGGGACACAAAATGTTACAAAAGTCTTGCGCTTCAAATTTAAACAACTTAACTGGCGTCTGCTGTGATGCTTACAGTTTTCTGGAACACGTAAATCTTCAAGCACACTTGTACCACAGACCACAAAACACAGCCGTTGCCTGCCCACTAGTGACAAATGGAAAAACAAATCGTCGCTTGCTGGGAACTCTGGACCCTGCCAAAGGAGAGCAGTGGCTCTACTGGGTTACAGTTCAAAAAAAGTTGCTGGAGTAAGGGCAAAACCAGTCTCAGCCATGTCCTCTGAAGGCATGACACCTCTAATGCACTGCAGTGAAGGAGAATACTTCAAAATCCTGATTGTATTTCAAGGCATTTACTCATCAAGGGCACAACTGGGTGGCCCCTCTGCATTGTACATTTATATCTGGACAGTCTTAAGTGGGAGGTTAAGACAGAAATGTTCATGGTCATCAGATGTGTAACTACAAGCATGACCTTAATTATAGCAAAATGAGAAAGTGGGTGGTTGATGCAGCCCAAATAATGGCTGTTTAGCATAAAACTAAATTTAAGGTCACATGTATTTCAAGAGATGAAGTATACACAAAGCCTCAGCTGATTACAGAAATTACAAGTTAACTGGCTGTCCGCCAGTTGCACACTCCCATTCCCATTGACTTGTTTCACCAGAGCAATTAGAGAAGTGCCTTTGGCAGATACTAGAATCATATTCACAGAATGATCTTATAATGTGTATTTAAAGTCCTGAAATTATCTGGTGCCAAGCTTACATCAAATAGTTCAGGTCTGGTGATTAACATGCACTTGCAATGTAAAATAATTGCAAAAAATCCTCTTAATAAATCTCAAGGTGTCTTCACCATTTCAGCGGACTAGATAGTCTTTTAACAGGAGGTAAGCCTTGTATGCTAGAAACTGAGAATTTTAAATCTAATGAATTTTGACAGTTTAGTTATTTACATGACAACATCATTTTTTTATGTCCTCTAAGTCCTTGAAAATCCTTGCAATTGCTGAATTAAAACTGTAATTTCAACAATCATAAAAAATTTAACACTCAATCTGAGAATTCTTCTTTCTTTAAATGCATTTGTTCCTGAAGGAACAAGTGTTTACTACATCAAGAATTACTGATCTCTCTCAAAAAAAAGCCAACAACATCTTAACGCATCTCCACCTAATTAGCTCACTAGGATATGAATTATTCAGGTGAGTACTCAATAATAATTTGTATTTACAATGTTTCCCAAGACCTCGACAGAAGCTAAATGAGTGAACAAAGCATCTCAAAAGGTGGAGGTTAAAGATCTGTCTCCTTAGTTGTTTTAAAAGCATTTACTTCCTATCACAAACTGTGTGTAACACAAGCTTCCACTCAATGAAGTACAGCTGTACAAACAGGGTACAGTAACTGGATCTTGCTTCTTTCCCTCAGTCATTTTTCAGGATTGTGAAAAGTTCAAGGAAGGGAATCTATGATGATTTTTACAGTCTACTTTCATTGTAGTTAAGGTCAAATGGTTTTCAAAATGAATTACTAAAAAGGCATTTTATTAGCATTCATTTTTCAGTTAAACTGCCTCTTACACTAACAAGAATATGGAATAAGGTAACTAAAAACTGGTAAAATGTTAATATTTCAGATGTGTGAGTCAGTGTAAATGATCTATCATTCAAAAACATATCACAAGAATATTAGGGACATAAACAAACAATTCTGCCACAAGCAATTTAACTGCCAAAGCTATTTCTGACTTCTTCTGTTACAGCTAAGTAAATTAAATCCCGCTCCTTAATCATATTCTTGCTGACATCATTGGCACAGACTATGTTAAATTTCTTGGCAAAATAGGCAGAGTTGATGGCTGGAAATAATTTTTTGTCTTAAAAATTTATCTGAAAAAACTGATCACCAATAACTTTTTATTTGAAACAAAAGAATAACATCATGAAGAAGCATGAAATAGATCACCCCAAAACTCCGTCTGTAACCACCAGCACATCAAAAATATTACAGTCATAATAATGCCTAAGAAACATCTCACAAAGGTAAGAAACAGACCAAGCACTCTTCAAGGAATACAGCTGACTGCTCACCAACTACCCACGACAGAAACCAAAATGCATGTGTCTATAGAAGAGCTGTGGTTTCACTTCTTCATTCGTAATTATGACAACTTGCAGCAAAATGAGAAAAGTTATTTGAATGAGAATGAAATTATATAAGACTGTCTCATATCCACTTCCTCACACTTATTACAGACTGACTTAAAAAGAGAGTAAGACTGAGATACGGGCCAATTCCAACACTTTAAAAAAAACCAAACAACTATGTAGAAAACAGGAAGTACTACTGCATTTTGTACATCTCTCCTGTTCAAATTCTCTCACAAAGCCACAAGAAAAAAGTAGGTGAAGGAATTGGAGAAGACATCCAGACAATATTCTAATGGATTTTTTTATGTTTTCTAAGTCAAATGTGATTGGTAAATAAATTTAAAAATCACTTAACTGGAACATACATAGGCACAAACTCACTATTTTTGATTCAGGAGAGTGAACATCATAGACTCAAAGTATAATTCAGGCTGGAAAGGATGGCAGGAGTTCTCTAGTCCAACCCCCTGTGCACAGCAGGACCACCTATGAGGTTTCTGAGTGCTCCACCCAGTTTGGTCTTGGAAACTTTCTGCATCTTTTGCTACAGTGGAGAACTATCTCAAACAGAAGATAAAGGTGGCATTTCTGTTTTGTGTATTTTTGAGGAAAGTTACTCAATTTCCAACCTAGCACAACAAGGGCCTGCTATCCTGGTGTGCTGTTTTCAGGTTCCTTTTAGTGGGTGGAGACCTGGTGTGCTATTTGGGTCTGAGGAACAACAGAACAACTACATCTTGCTACTGAAGTTAATAATTAATACATTAGTATTACCACTGTACAGAATCAATCCATATATTTTTCTGTCACCTCATATAAACTGTAAAAGAATCAGCATGTAATTGCATAAGAGAATGAATGGTGCCACCTAGATAGGTGAAGAAGGAAAGAAAGTTGGTGGTACACAAGAATTGCTGGATTATGAGTAGGTTATCATTTGGCCCCCAGTTTTCACTCTATCTGTTTAAGCCACCATGAAGTTATCTCAGACTCAGACCTGCAGTTGCTAAAATCAGTGAGCTCCAAGCAGTTGAGAGATTTATATCTGAATACTAATGCGAAAGGAAAATGAAATTTGTCTTCAGTCCAATATATGAACTCTACTGATAAGAAAATTAGATGCTGAAGAAACTGGCCTGGAGAAGATTTGGGGGGACTTAATAGCAGCCTTGCAGCACCAGTGAAGCACCAATTATCAAGAAGCTGGAGTCAGGCTTTTTGCAGCAGTCCCACTTTGTCTCCTTTTCAGGGTTTTCTAAAAGGAAGAAAGATTAATGATGTCATCCTCCTTTTCCACTTCTTCCCTCCCTCCTCCTCCTAATTAATACAAAAAAAAGTAATCTTTCACACACCATCACAACCATATTGGTATGGCAACCGATGATTCCACTTTGCTTTATTTTTTTCTGTTTCAGATTTGGTTTTTAGCACTAGTCAAATCCCTTTTTATGAGACTCAAAGACAAATCCAATGTCTGGGCCATATTTCACTACTTCTGAAGTGTTTTCCTTGTGGTAGTAGGAATTGGTCATCATGCACATAAGATTTCCCTCTAAGAATACATAACCTGTAAAGTTCAAAATGAGACTTTGTTGTTCTTCACTTCTATAGCTTTCAGTGATTTCCACAGCCCACCAAATTTTGATCAGCAACAGGAGAAAATACGTATGCCAAAAAACCCTGTAGTCATTTCAAGGAGGTATGTCAATGAAAAAAATCATTTAACACAGTCCTCAAAATCAGTGAAATCGTAAAGATTTGATGAGTCTTTAGTGAATAAAAAAGATAAGATAGACTTTAAGGGGGTAATTTCTTTGCACACAGCTTTACAAGACCTGAATCTTAAGTAAAGTGGAAAAAAATAGTTAGAAATACATCCATATGACGAGTCATGTAAAGTTTCCATTCCCCTTCAGTCCACGCTGACTGCAGCTAGGAGAACAGGTGGAAGTTTCCTCTCAGCATCTACTTAAATTTAAACAAAACCTTCAGTTTCACTATGCTTGGAATCTCTTACAAGAATAAATGTCTTCAGTATTCAGTGACGAACTGAACTACAATTTACGCAGCTAGAAAATTAGCAGATAGAAAAATTACATTTACTGCGCCATGGACTACCACATCACGATGAACTCTGCAAAGCCAAGCATGTGACAAGAAATCCTTCGCCCATGGCATGGTCCCTGCTGAACCTAGCATAGAAACTGCTGCTTCCTAGAGCAGCTGTAACCTGCAGTGTTTCAGAAGCTCTCCGGCTTCTGAATTCTCCAGTCAAAATTAGCAGAAACTCCAAGATGACTCAGGAAAGAAAAATGGCCTGGAAAGTCCATCTTCCAGTCATTCCTTTTCTACATATTTCAACACTATCTACACAGATAAAATAGAGAAGAATACACAGTATTTAAATAATTTCTCCACTAAAATATCAGCTTTTCTTATTCACAAAACAACAATTGCTTGACTGCTTACTACCTTCCTGCCTTATTCTAATTGATCTGTTCTGCTGATGCTTCTGAAATGTTTGAATAAAACTCTTCTCATCATGCAGGGCTTTTTCAAAGAGTCTCGTTCCCTGCTGGATTCTACACTTGCATTGGATGAACAACAACCAAGAGAGAGCACCACTTAGGTTTTGTTACTGAGAGGGATGATTACCAGATTTTTAAAATAAAAGTTGGCTAAAAAACTGTATTTCAGGACCTAGAGTGGATGCCTTTATTAAAATTCGGAATTCACCCCAGAATCCATTACACTTCACATGAGAACAGAAATCTACCTGCACAGATTAGTCATCATCTTCACAACAGAAGTAAATATAATCCGTACATGACTGTTCTATTTAGTCTGTTGTGGTGTAATCCCTCTTTTGTTACTCTTCTGATCCAACTTTGCTTTATGTTTTTTATTCTAGTGTGGTTCAGTAAGAGCTGTAAGATAGGTTATTTGCCAAAAGCCTCTGCTTCCTTCTTATTAGAAATATAATTCTTCTAGGAACAAATTCTTTCCTCGGTTACATTAGTGTAAGCGTAGGGCTGTATGGGTTTAATGAGAACAGGATTAGATCCAAGGAATTTATCTGGAAGACTGTATTATACACCACACACAAAGAAGTCTGTATACAAGGAAATGTACACTTTTATTTTTTTTTAACAAGACACATTTTTCTTAAATTGTGGCCTTGGCTACAGCGAGTGTTAGCAGTTTGTATTCTCAGGACGATCACCTATGCAAATCAAAGGACTAGCTGGAAAGAGTTCTGAGTTGAAGTGGTGAATTAGACTTGATTCACAATATAGCTTCAAACAATTTTCTTAACTTTCTTCTTCTGCACATTTTTATCTGTTCATGCACCTGACACAGATCAGTTCTCAGCATGTAGGAGGTAGGAGTTCCACCGCTATTTAGAATAACAGGAAAAACAGAATACACTAGCCTTTGCTCCCAGAGTTTGTTTGTCAGGAGGAGAAGTGGAAAAACTCTTCAGCCTCAGCACCATCTGGTCCTCTTTGGTCATTAAATATATTGTGGTACCCAGGTAACTCTGGGATAGGCAATCACGCAGCATGACACACGTCTAGTCTCAAACAGAAAATAATCCTGCCATGAGACACTCTGTAACCTACAGAGTTGCAATCCAGTAGCTTAATTAGGAAATTTCGCTAGGCGCTCAACATCTGATCCTTCCATGATGTGAGATGTGCTTTTTCTGTGCTTTGTTCAGTATTATTTCTGTTTTTCAACCCTCTCCTTAAGTTACTGTATGCGGTCAGCAAACTATTTAGTGAGTGGGCTAACTTACAATCAAGTAATACATGGTATATGCTCCCATGGCTTACAAGCCAAAAATTGGAGCAACCTTCTACAAAACCTGCCTCCAGAATCTGTGCACAAGCCAAAACCTCCTGCTTGATCTGCTGCCATACCAGTTGAAAACACAAAACTGCTCCCACACGAAAAATCCACAATAAGATCTGCAAAACTTAAGATGCAGAATGGTCTAGGGAAACGTGGGAAGAATCAAGACACGCCAAAGTATTACATATGCTACCCAGAACAAACAACGGGCCAGACCATATCCCCTCTTAGTAAGAATCCAGGGGACTGTGAAATATACTCAAATACACTTCTGAATCTGTAAAATACTTAAGATATCACATGCTTAGGAAAGCAGAGCTTTGCCAGGTCAAAAATAATGGTCCTCTCAACACATACATGCCCTATGTTATTTCCTGGCATCCTCGTAAGCATAGGACATCAATGGAAAAGCTAGAAAATGTCATAGTGTTCCCAAAGACTCAGTCTGTTCCAGTAGCAGTAGTTCCCCTAGAAGCTAAGCTACATGGACCAAACTTCCTGCAGCATAGTTATATCAATGTAAACAAAAGTCAGAGTCTCTGTTAATTACATTAGGAGAGTCCTAACCCATGGCCTGTGAGCTTCTCATATAGTTTCCAGGAACTGAAGAGTCTCTTTCCACACATGCCATGGAAAACCACAAAGCAATAAAGGTTATTAGGTAAGGATTCAGAAATTAATTCACAGTGACTGAACCTCTCACTTTGCTCATAGTTTTAATAGAAAATGAATGTGCATGCCTTTGTGAGGAAAGATATTGAGAAGATAAATGATCCAAACCAATTTTAGCATGCAAATGTTGAATTTGGACACTCCCACAAAGACAAATAGGAAAAATTCAAAAGATGAACAAACACACAGAAGGAATGAAGTTTCAGGAACATTTATAGATGTAACCTCTGAAAAAAGTGGAATATTTGGCAAGTCTTTCAGTATGCAGCAGGTCTCACACAAATTCTGCTATACCAGCTTGCCCAGCCACCTTGTTTCTCACACCTTCATGAAGCCAATTGTTGAAGTTCTCTAGTTGCTTGGAGAAGCTCTGCAGCTGGTTAAAGTTTTGTTTCCCTGAGCTCTGGATGATCTCCATAGCAAAGATCTGAGCGTTTGGATCGTGAGGAACCATGACGTGGCAGCTGTTACACTGCCCCTTGTCTCTTCCGTGGGTGTATGCGGCTTGATTTGGGTATCCTGTTTTCCAGTTGTTCTGGCTTTCATAACAGATTCTAGGTGTAAGATGCTGAAAACAGCTCTGATTTTTACCAAAGACTAAATTGGTGCCACAGCAGTTTCAAGGATGACTAAATCATAGCATAAAATCCTGTTTGTGAACCCAGTCCCAAGCCATGTCAAGCATTTCCCACCAATATTGACCTCAAGCTTTTCAATTATCCATTCTTCAGTGAGGGTTCCTACTGCTTATAGCAAGGTTTATCCACCTTACACCCTCACAGCCTCTTGATTGAGTGACACAGTATATGTTAACTTCTGCAGCTCATTGATGTAGCAATTTTTTGCAGCACTTAGCTATTTCTGCACCTTTTTCACTACAAAGAGGAGCATATGGCTCATTAATTGCACAACTATAAATCATCCTGTTGGTGAAATTAGACTGATATGTTAAAATAAAAACGTGCAGCAAATTTCTGTGTAAAGAAGAAGATCCTCAGCAGCTGGTGCAAAGTGATCTGTGCCACTTTATACAAGCTGCAGATTTGACTCAAGCTTCTCCAAATATGGCTGATTACAGCACTGGCAATTCCTAGTTCTGAGCATTTGCCAACCTGTATAATATAACTTGGTGTTACTGAATACTGATTGTCAAACTGTGGTATAAATGTGTGAAACACATTAACTGTGACCAAATTCACACTCTACTCCTTACCTGGATGATAAAGAGGACTGAGATTAAATTAAACAGTCTTTTTTTTAAAAAAAAAAAGTTGCTTCAGATAACCTACTTTTTTTTTTTACTTCAATTCTTTAATTTTTTCCTTCTCCCAAAGCGTCTCAGCCACTGAAATGTCAGTTTATGCAATTCGAGAACACATTCACCTTGAAGGATCTTAGAAGGAAATTGCTGGAATGAAGTAGAAAAAAAAAGAAGATAATTCTTCTTTTGGTTTTTTTGGTGGAGGAGTAGGGGTGAGAGTTCTTATTCTCCTGTATTCTGGGCTGTCTCTACAAAAGATTGATGTCTGGTGTCACCGTTCGGAAGTGCAAACTGTTCAGCTTCATTGCAATCTATGTCCTCATCCTCTTGCTCTGCAGGATACCACATACTTTGGCAGGCAATATTCAGATGGGAAGCACTTTAATGGCAAGAATGGATGCCAGTGAAACCTTTTCCCACAATGTTCAAAACTCTGAAAGTGCATATGTTAAAGTGACATAAAGCTGCAGGATATTAGGAAGAAAACAGTAACTAACTTAGTCACATTAATCTTACTTTTTGCCCCTCAGAACAATACAATCAAAGAATGCTATGGACGTACACACACACACACAAAAAAAAAAAAAAAAGAAAAAAAAAAGAAAAAAAA